>ERZ1645192.801-NODE-801-length-26316-cov-12.404669_pt1 | contig 26316 bp, 25 predicted proteins | sample MGYA00575354_ERZ1645192 | MGnify/ENA primary metagenome ERZ1645192 (study PRJEB40844, sample SAMN11349763) | freshwater sediment metagenome | isolation source: river sediment | host: Sediment | place: India: Faizupur Khadar , New Delhi | collected 2017-02-21 ... | reverse complement strand
AGAATCCATTTCACCACTCGACGCCACTCGATTTCTTCAAATGCGATTCCCCTGGGGCGCTGTCGGCGTGATCGATCTCCAGTGCCGCCTGGACCACGGCGAGGTCGTCACCACCGGCGTGGAAGGCGGCGGCGGCCTTCCGCAATTGGTCGGGGTCGGGGCGGTCTTCGGCGTCGAAGACCGTGACGAAGGGTGCGTCGACGCAGGCGAGCGCGAAGTTCAGCGCCTTCGGCTTGGTACGCGGCACGGCCGGCGGCACCACCAGGATCTCCACCCCCGTCCCGGCGACCGCGCCTTCGGCGGCTCGCCGCGTCGCCTCGTCGTCGGCTTCGACCACCAACCGTAGATCGAGGCGATCGTCGGGGTAGTCGAGACACAGCAGCGCGGCGACGAGATCGCCGACAACCGCCGCCTCGCGATGCAACGGAACCAGTACGGCGAAACGCGGCAGATCGGCGTCGGCGAGCGGCGTCGGAGCCGGTGGGGCGATCATCGCCTCGGCGAGGAGCGCGCGCAGGATGCCGATGCCGAGAAAGACCCCGGTCCACACCGCGAGCAGCGTCCGCGACAGATCGAGCACGGCGGCGGTCCACGCCGCGACGACGAGAAGGATCGCAGCCACCTGGATCGTCGACACCGATCCGGCGGCCGAGGCACGTGGATCGCGGTCGAGAATCGCCCGGACGGCGCGGCGCACCAACCCGGCCGCGTGGCGCGCCACCAGGGCGCGACGGATCTCGCGTGGCGTGGTGATCGCCACGCGGCGGCGCTGTTCGGGATGGCGGCGCAGGAAGTCTTCGACCGGCGCCAGCTCGGTCGGCTCCGGCGCGGTGACGAGGATCGCCGTGTCTCCCTCGCCGACGAGCAGGGCATGGGCGCGGCGGAATGTCTCCGGATCGGGCGGCGGTGTCGCGGCGGGTTCGGGTGTCGGATCGACGCGGTCGCAGAAGGCGACGCCGAGGCGGGCGGCGAGGCGACGCCATGGCCCGGTCTCGTCGACGGACCGGCCGACGCCGGGCTCGTCACCCGCGGCATCGAGGGACGGATCGATCGCTTCGTCCGATGGCGGCAGCGGCGGTCGGTGTGGGCGCGCAGGCCGGGCGGCCGCGGCGGCGCGCGGGATCGATGGCGGACGTGCCGAAGTGCGCCGGTCGAGCCGTGGCGGGGCCGAGGGCCCGTCGGCGGGCAGCGGCGGCGGTCCGCCTCGATCGGTGTCCAGCCCCCCGAGAAACATGCTTTCTCGCGCCCCCCACCTCGCCTAATGTCCTCGCAGCGCGACTCCGGCACCCGGGATGCCGCGTGGTGCACAACCGACGGCACGCCATGATTGCATCGAAACTCCTCACTGTCGCGGCAAAACTACCGGTGGCGCTCGCTTCGGTGGTTCTACTGACGTCGATGCAACCGGGTCTCACGCAGGAGCGCCGACCGGCGACTACAGGACAGGAGCGGCGGCGGCCGGTCCAGCCCACGGCGGCGGCACCGACGACACCGGTCGCCCCGACGCCGCAGGCCGCCGAACCGACGCCACCGCCGGCGAGCGAGCGCGGCGAGGAGGCGAAACCGCCACCGCGGCCGGCGCTGCCGCGTGTCGCCTTCCCGAACTTCTGGGATCCGGAGAGCCGGCCGCGCAAGCCGACGACCGACGTCGGGACGATCCGCTTCCTCACTTCGGGCGACTTCCCGCCCTTCGGCTTCCTCGACGACGGCGGCCGGCTCACCGGTTACCACGTCGATCTGGCGCGGCTGTTGTGCGCCGAACTCGGCGCCACCTGCACCATCCAGATGCGGCCCTTCGGCGAGCTCGCCACGGCGCTCGCCGAGAAACGCGGCGACGCCATCGTCGCCGGATTGCGCGTCAACGCCGAGATGCGCGATCGCCTCGACACGTCCGCCTCCTACCTGACCACCCCCGGTCGCTTCGTCATGCGCGAAGGCGCGCGGCTCGATCCGACGCCGGAGACCCTCGCGGGACGATGGATCGCGGTGGTCTCGGGCTCGGCGCACGAGCGCTTCGTGCTCGACACCTTCGCCGGGTCCCGTGTCGCCGCCTATCCGGACGAGGCGGCGGCGCGCGACGCGCTGCGCGACGGCGCCGTCGACGCCCACTTCGGCGACGCCGTCGGCCTGTCGTTCTGGCTCGACGGCGAAGCGGCGCGCCGCTGCTGTACGTTCCGCGGCGGTCCGTGGTTGGAGAGCGCCTATTTCGGTGAGGGCCTCTCGATCGCGGTCGCCAAGGGCAACTTCCGCCTCAAACGTGCCCTCGACTACGGACTGCAGCGGCTCGCCGAGGACGGCAAGCTCGCCGAAATCTATCTGCGCTGGTTCCCGCGCAGCTATTACTGACCCCCATGTTCCCCGACCTTCGAGTCCCGATGACCGACCTCCTGTGGACCGCTGCGGCCGAGCCCCGCGCCACCCTCCTCCTCGCCCACGGCGCCGGAGCGCCGATGGATTCGAGCTTCATGACGCGGATGGCGGAGGGGTTGGCGGCGCGCGGCCTCACCGTCGCCCGCTTCGAATTCGGCTACATGGCCAAGCGGCGGACGACCGGCAAGAAGCTGCCGCCGCCCAAGGCGGAGAAGCTGATCGTCGAGTTCCGTGCGGCGATCGAGGCGGTCGTCGCGGCGCCCGAGCGGGTCGGGCCGGTGGTGATCGGCGGCAAGTCGATGGGTGGGCGGGTGGCGGCGATGACCGCCGGAGAGGTACTGCCCGATGCGGTCGTGGCGGTCGCCTGTCTCGGCTATCCGTTCCACGGACCGGGACGGCCGGAGGAGATCCGCCTCGCGCCACTCGTGAACGGCCGACTGCCGATCCTGGTGCTGCAGGGCGAACGCGACGAATTCGGCAGCCGAGCCGAGGTCGAAGCGCTCGACGCCGGACCGCATACCCGGTTCGAATGGATCGAGGACGGCAGCCACGACTTCGGCCCGCGCGGCGCGTCGCCGGCAACGCTGAAGGGCAACATCGCCCATGCCTGCGACGCACTCGCCGGTTTCACCCTCGACTTCGCCGCCACGACGGCATGAGGTCGGCAACGATCGCCCCTCGAACCGAGCAGATTTCATTCGTGGACAGCTTCCCGGAAATCCTTGCTCCGCCACCCACCCGGTTCGGGACCGCTTGCCTTGTCGGCGAAGCACCACATCCCGATAGTCCGGGGCGTTCGACGGCGTCGGCGAGCGAGGTTCCGAACCCTCGCCCGCCGGCGCTTCCATCCTCCACACAGCACGCGACGGATCCGACGCTCGCCGATCGGACCTACGGCGCGTCGCCCAGAAGGTCGTGAACTCTTGTCTCTCTTCGCCTCCCTCGATCCGGTACACGTCGTCTCCGGCTTCGGCGTCGGTATCCTGGTCGGTATGACCGGGGTCGGCGGCGGCTCGTTGATGACACCGCTTCTGGTGCTGCTCTTCGGGGTCCATCCGGTGACCGCGGTCGGAACCGATCTGCTCTTCGCCGCCCTCACCAAGAGCGCCGGCGTCGTCGCGCACGGGTTCAACCGATCGGTCGACTGGGTGGTCACCGGCCTCCTGGCGGCGGGAAGCATACCGGCGACGGCGCTCACGCTCTTCGTCCTGTCGCGGATGGAGGTGCACGGGGATGCGGGCAAGACCGTCGCCACCATCCTCGGTTGGGCGCTGATCGCCACGTCGGCGTCGCTGCTCTTCCGCCGCCAGATCCTCGCCTGGGCGAAGAACCGGTTCTCCCACGAGCCGAAGCCGGGCGCCCGCACCGCCGCGACGGTGATCACCGGCGCCGTGCTCGGCTTCATCGTGTCGCTCTCGTCGGTCGGGGCAGGAGCGATCGGCATGACCGTGTTGCTGATCCTCTACGCCAATCTGCCGCTGGTGCGGCTGGTCGGCTCCGACATCGCCCACGCGGTGCCCCTCACCCTGCTCGCCGGGGCGGGCTACTGGTGGATCGGCTCGGTCGACCTGACGCTTCTCGGGCAACTGCTCACCGGGTCGGTGCCGGGCATCCTGATCGGCAGCCTGCTCGCGCCGCGCGCGCCGGAAGCGATCCTCAAGCCGTTGCTGGCGACGGTCCTGGCGATCGTCGGAGCGAAGCTGGCGCTGGCGTGAGGCGAATTCACCACTTTCGAACGAAGCTCACGTCACCACACGTCGGCCATCGTCTCGGCGAACTTCGGCCATCGGCCGTCGATCCCATGTCCTTCGCCAGGGGGCTCGAGATCCCCGACGAGAAGGAACAGGGACCATGTCGATCATCCGAAACGCCGCCGACACGTCGCGCCTCGCACTCCTCGCCACTCTCGCCGTCGGTTCGCTGCTCGCCGGTGCGGCTCCGACCGCGGCCCAGGCCGAGGGGTTCGCCGACACACCGCAGATCCAGATCCTCGGCCATGCGGAGGAGGTCCATGCCAACGATCGCGCCGTCGTCCGGCTGAAGGTGACGGTCCGAGAGGCCGATCTCGAGAAGACCACGACGGCGCTCGTCGAACGCAGCGCCAAGCTGATGTCGGCGTTGCGCGACAAGGGCTTCACCGACAAGGACCTGACCACTTTCGGACCGACGAGCGACGAGGTCTGGGAGATCACGCGCAGCGACAAGGGCATCGAGACCGGGCGCACGAAGCTCGGTGTCGACGGGAGTTGGGGCCTCCGGATCACCCTCGACGGGATCGACCGACCGGAGGGCCGCGAACGGCTCGCCGCCTTCGTCACCGCCGCGGGGCTCGGCGGCGCGACCCTCGACCAGTTGACCTTCGGTGTCGCCAAGGAGGCGGAGATCCAGGCACGGCTCGACCGGGCGGCGGCGAAGAACGCCATGGACAAGGCGCGCGACCTCATCCTCGCCACCGGCGCCAAGCCCGGTCGTCTCCTCCGGCTGAGCGACACGATGCACCACTCCGGCTCTCCGGCCGACATGGCACGCGCGATGCCGAAGGCCTTCCTCACCATCCCGGTGTTGCCCGGCGACCGCGTCATCTCGGCGATGGCCGAGGTCGCGGTCGAGATCCTCACGCCGTGAGGATCATCCGCCCGCGTGTACCGTCGCCGGGTCGAATTCGTAGTGGGTCGAGCAGAACTCGCAGGTGACGACGATGCGGCCGTCGACGGTCATGTCGTCGACTTGGCTCGCGGTGAACTGCGCCAGCATTCCGGCGACGCGCTCGCGCGAGCAGCGGCAGCGCTCGACGAGCGGCTGACGTTCGAAGACGCGGGCGCCGCGCTCGTGGAAGAGCCGATAGAGCAACCGTTCGGCCGTCACCTCCGGGTCGGTCAGTTCGACGTCCTCGACCGTGCCGACCAGCGCCTCGGCTTCGGCCCACGCCTCGTCCGGCTCGACGTGATGGTGAACGTGCCCCTCGGGCGCGTCGCCGGGGTGGAGATCACGGGCGCGGATGCGGTCCTCGCTCTCCGGCAGGAACTGAACCATCAGCCCGCCGGCGCGCCAGGCGTGGCGGGCGATGCCGCCGGTGTCACGGGTCAGCACCTCGGCGACCGCGAGGCGGACGCGGGTCGGGATCTGTTCCGACTGGGTGAACCAGACGTGCGCCACCTCCTCGAGGCCGGTGCGGTCGAGGACGACGACACCCTGGTAGGGCTTCATCGTGCCACCCTGGTCGATGGTCATGGCGAGGTGGCCGCGGCCGAGAAGGTCGGCCGGCGCGGCGCGGCCCTCGGCGACGGCTGCGGCGACCGCGGTCGCGTCGAAACTCGCATAGGCGCGGATGCCGTCGGGGGTCTGGAAGTCGACCACCAGCATCGACACCGGACCGTCGGTGCGGGTCTGGACGGTGAAACGACCGTCGAACTTGAGCGAGGTGCCGAGCAGCGCGGTGAGTGCGATCGCCTCGGCCAGCAGGCGAGCGACGGGCTCGGGATAGTCGTGGCGCGCCAGGATGGCGTCGAGCGCCGGGCCGAGCGCGACGACGCGGCCGCGCACGTCGAGTTCGGGCACGGTGAAGGGCAGGACGGTGTCGAGGGCGGCGGTGTCGCTCATGACGTTCTCGGAGACCTCACGCAAAGACGCGAGCCGACCCGGCCCCATCGGGCGGTCGGCTCGCACGTCGCTCATATGGGAGGCGGGCGCCGGATTGCGAGAGGCGCCCGGACCGTGGACCGGACAGGCTCGGCGTCAGGCGCCGCTCGCGCCGAGGCACCAGGCGAGCACACCCTTCTGGGCGTGGAGGCGGTTCTCGGCCTCGTCGAAGACCACCGACTGCGGTCCGTCGATCACCTCTTCGGTGACCTCCTCGTCGCGATGGGCGGGCAGGCAGTGCATGAAGATGGCATCGGGGTTCGCCGCCGCCATCAGGCGCCGGTTGACCTGATAGGGCTTCAAGAGGTTGTGACGCCGCTCGCTCTCGTCGTCGCCCATCGACACCCAGGTGTCGGTGACGACGCAGTCGGCACCGGCGACCGCCTCGTAGGGATCGGCGGTCAGATGCACCGAGGCACCGTTCTTGCGAGCCCAGTTGACGATGTCGACCTTGGGTCCCAGTTCCGGCGGCGTGGCGATGCGCAGGCCGAAGCCGAAGCGGGCCGAGGCGTGGATCCACGAGGCGAGCACGTTGTTGGTGTCGCCGGTCCAGGCGACGGTCCTGCCGGCGATCGAGCCGCGATGCTCCTCGAAGGTGAGGATGTCGGCCATGATCTGGCAGGGATGGGAGACCTTGGTCAGGCCGTTGATCACCGGCACGGTGGCGTGGGCCGCCAGCTCGCGCAGCGCGTCGTGATCGAGAATGCGGATCATGATGGCGTCGACGTAGCGGGACAGCACCCGCGCCGTGTCGGCGATGGTCTCGCCGCGGCCGAGCTGCATCTCGTCGCCGGTCAGCATCACCGTTTCGCCGCCGAGCTCGCGCATGCCGACGTCGAAGGAGACGCGGGTGCGGGTCGACGGGCGTTCGAAGATCATCGCCAGCACCTTGCCGGCGAGCGGACCCTGGCCACGGAAAGCACCGTTGCGGACGCTCTTCAGGCGCTTGGCCTCGTCCATCACCGAACGCAGCTGGTCACCGGAGAAATCGGTGAGGTCGAGGAAATGGTTCTGACCGCTCTTCAACATCACGCGGCGGCTCCCTTCTCGCCGGCGGCGCCGGCCTGCTCGAGGCTCCGGGCGGCAGCTTCGATCCGCGCCACGGCCTCGTCGATCTCGGCGTCGCTCACCGTCAGGGCGGGGAGGAAACGCACGACGTTGTCGCCCGCGCCGACCGCGAGCAGCTTCTCGGCCCTGAGCGCCGAAACCACCTCGGCCGGCGCCTGCCGGCACTTGAGCCCGAGCAGCAGGCCTTCGCCGCGCACCTCGGTGAAGACCGCCGGATGGAGGTCGACGAGGGACGCGAGCTTCTGCTTGAGCTTGAGGCCCTTGGCGCGGACGGCGGCGAGGAAGCCGTCTTCGAGCACGACGTCGAGCACGGCGTTGCCGACCGCCATGGCGAGCTGGTTGCCGCCGTAGGTGGTGCCGTGGGTGCCGGCGGTCATGCCGGAGGCGGCGTCCTCGGTGGCGAGGCAGGCGCCGAGCGGGAAACCACCGCCGATGCCCTTGGCCGAGGCGAGGATGTCCGGCGTCACGCCGACGCCCTCGTAGGCCCACATGTGGCCGGTGCGGCCGAGACCGCATTGGACCTCGTCGAAGACCAGGAGGAGGTCGCGCTCGTCGCAGACGCGGCGCAGGAAGGTGAGGAAGGACGGCGGCACCGGCCGCACGCCGCCCTCACCCTGGATCGGTTCGATCAGGATGCCGGCGGTCTCCGGGCCGATGGCGGCGAGCACCTCGGCCTCGTCGAAGCCGACGACCTTGTCGAAACCCTCGACCTTGGGGCCGAAGCCCTCGAGGTACTTCTCCTGGCCGCCGGCGGCGATGGTGGCGAGCGTGCGGCCGTGGAAGGCGCCCTCGAAGGTGACGAGCCGGAACCGTTCCGGCCGGCCCTTCGACCATTGCCAACGGCGCGCCGTCTTGATGGCGCATTCGAGCGCCTCGGCACCGGAGTTGGTGAAGAAGACGCGATCGGCGAAGGAGGTCTCGACGAGGCGCCGAGCGAGCTTCTCCTGATGCGGCGCGGCGAAGACGTTCGACACGTGCCACAGCTTCTCGGCCTGATCCTTCAGGGCGGCGACGAGATGGGGATGGCAGTGGCCGAGCGCGTTGACCGCGATGCCGGCCATCATGTCGAGCCAACGCTCGCCATCGGCCGTCTCGAGCCACACGCCCTCGCCTCGCTCGAAGGCGATATCGGCCCGAGCGAAGGTCGAGAAGAGCGAGGTCTCGGTCATGGCGCGTACTCCGGTGCGACCTTTCGAAATGCGAAAACCACGGCGGCGGCGCGGGGGATCTCGATGCCTCGCAGGAGGACCCGAGGTCCGCGACCGGGCACGCCGAGATCCGACATCCCGTTTTCGGATGGGGCGACCCGCCCGGACGTCGCGGAACGGAGGGTCGAAAACGAACAGTGCCGCCTCGACGGCGGCACCACGTTTCGCCGCATATTGGCGGAGGATGGCCGGAAATGTCAATGTTTCCGCCATGCCCGAATTCGTCGCAGGTGTCGGGGCGATCCCATCCGACGACGAACCGACCCGACCCGGAGGCCGACTGTTGCCGATCGGACTCGATCCTGGGGAAAAGGCATCGTTCATCCACCGAAACGATCCGACGCCGGGTTGATGGCGAGTCTACCGATAGTGTAGTTTACGGTTCGTTAAACACGACATCTCGTGCGGCGTCTCTTCGGTCCCCGAGTTCCCCGTCATCGTTCGCAAGGCGCGACGCCGGTCGCGCCGGCCGGAGACATCCTCCGGACGACGGGGGATTCGGTGGGGAGGAACGCTCACCGACAGTGAGGACGCGATGATCTCCTGGACCGACGAGCGGGTCGAGCTCTTGAAGAAGCTCTGGAGCGAAGGGCTCTCCGCCAGCCAGATCGCCGGCGAGCTCGGCGGCGTCACCCGCAACGCGGTGATCGGCAAGGTGCACCGCCTCGGCCTCTCCGGCCGCGCCAAGGCGCCACAGCCGCAGGCGGCGCGCCCGAAGAAGCCGGCCGCGCGGCCGGCGACCTCGATCGGTCGCTCCTCCGGTCCGGTCAGCCTCGGTGCGGTGGCGCTGAAGGCGGACGCGGCACCGGTCGCCCGTCCGCAGCCGGCGCCGCAGCCGCAGATCTGGTCGCTGTCCGAGGAGCCGCTGATCGCCAACGCCTCGGTGCTGCAGATCAACGAACAGACCTGCAAGTGGCCGATCGGCGATCCGAGCGCGAGCGACTTCCACTTCTGTGCCCGCCGCTCCGACGTCGGCATCCCCTATTGCGGTTATCACGCCCGGATCGCCTATCAGCCGGTCTCCGACCGTCGCAAGGATCGGCGGATGGTGCGCGGCTGAGCGAAAGACGCCCGGTCTCGGGCGACGCTCGCCAGCGAAACGAGATCTCTCGGACGGCAGAAGGCTCGCGGAGTGATCCGCGAGCCATCGGTTTTTCGGGGACGGCGTGACCGGTCAGGCCGCGGCGACGTCGGAGAGGAAACGGTCGATCTCCTTCTCGAGGTCGGCAGCGGTATGGGCGACACTGGCGGCGGCATCCGATACCATGGTCGATGCATGCGAGGTCTCGGCCACCGAGGTACCGACACCGGTGATGTTGTCGGCCGCGGTGCGGGTGCCGCTGGCGGCTTCGGAGACGTTGCGGGCGATCTCGGCGGTGGCCGCGCCCTGTTCCTCGACCGCACCGGCGATCGCCGTGGTGAAGGCGTTCACCTCCTCCATGATGCGCGCGATGTCGGCGATCGCCTCCACCGCCGATCCGGTGGTGGTCTGGATCGCCGAGATCTGACTGGAGATCTCCTCGGTGGCCTTGGAGGTCTGATTGGCGAGCGACTTCACCTCGGCCGCGACGACGGCGAAGCCCTTGCCCATCTCGCCGGCTCGTGCCGCTTCGATGGTGGCGTTGAGGGCGAGAAGGTTGGTCTGTTCGGCGATGTCGCGGATGAGACCGACGACGGCGCCGATACGGCCCGCGGCCTCGGCGAGTTCGCCGACGGTGTGGTTGGTCGAGCGCGTCATCCGAGCGGCGCGGTCCACCACTTCGGTGGTGCGGGTGACCTGGCGGCCGATCTCTTCGACCGACGCCATCAGTTCCTCTCCGGCGGACGCGACGCTCTCGACGTTGGTGGAGGCCTCGCGCGAAGCGACGGAGGCGCCTTCGGCACGGTTCGCCGTCTGGCGCGCCACGTCGGTGAGGGCGCGGGCGGTGTCGGTCATCTTGCGCATCTCGGCACCGACCGAGCCGATGAGTCCGCCGACGTGATCGCGGAAACCGGCGACCAGACGTTCGACCTTCTGCTCACGCGCATGTTTGGCGGCGTTCTCTCGCTCGGAGGCTTCGGTCAGGGCGCGGCGCTCGATCTCCTGGCGGCGGAACATCGCCACCGCCTGCGCCATCTCACCGACTTCGTCGCGACGGTCGATGTCGAGATGGACGTCGAGGTCGCCGTGCCCCAGTGCCGTCATCGCTTCGCGCACCGCGGCGAGCGGCCGGGTGACCGAGCGCACCATCAGGAAGGCGAAGCCACCGATCAGGACGACGAAACCCATCGACGCGAGGCCCATCCACAGGGCGGAGTCACGGAACTGCGTCTCGATGTCGTCGACCCACATGCCGGTCCCGACCACCCAGTTCCAGTCGGGCACGCCGACGACATAGGTGATCTTCGGCAGGGCGGTCTCGGTGCCGGGCTTCGGCCACAAGTAGCCGATCTGTCCCTGGCCGGACTTCTGGACGACGGCGTTCATCTCCCGGACGAAATAGGTGCCGTTGGCGTCCTTCAGATTCGAGAGATCGGCGTTGCGCATCTTCGCATTGGGGTGGAAGAGCATGACCCCGTCCAGACGCTGGACGAAGACGTAGTTGTCGCCGTCGTAGCGCATCCGGCTGACGGCTTCGCCGGCGACCTTCTTGGCTTCCTCGACCGAGATCTCGCCCTTGGCGGCGCGCTCCTGGGCGGCCCGAACGACGTGAGTGGCCATCTCGACCATTCGACGCAACTCACCCGTCTTGTTGGTGTAGAGGCTGGCATGGATCGACCACAACCCGACCGCACCGACGGCGAGAAGGCCGATCACGGCGACCGCCGCGACGAGGAAGAGACGAGCGGAGATTCCACGTAGGCGTTCGAGCATTTCGACGTCCTCTGACGAACGAGGTGGTGGAGTTCGAACGGGACGAAACGCACGAGCCCCCGGATCGGAGATCCTCCCTCGTGGCCCAGATGTTCCGCGAGGGAATGTATCTCTCATTACCGATCATCGAGAGGAATCGTTAATCATCGGGAAACACCCCGTCTTCAGCACCGATAGCGACCAGAAATTCTTCGCCATGACAGCATTTTCCCACTGATCATGGTCAGTAAAAGGAGAAAAATACACGTCGAATTCGTGGTAAAGTTGTCGAAGCTGAAATGTCTGTCTCTCGGATCATCATCCGCCGGGGATATGAACGACGATTCGCGCTCGATTCCGCCGACGGAAGATCCGTAATTGTCCCGAGGAGAACAGAGTCGCGATACGGTCGCGCGCCCTTCGAACGGACGTGTCGGGGTGGGCGAACCGGCTCACGCTCGCCGGTGCCCGGCGGGCGTGTGGACCGGCGCGACGTCATCGTAGCGGACGGTGCTCTCTCGGGCTCGTACGACGGGCGCCGGCTCAGCCCGCCGGGGTGCCGCCAGCCGCCACGGGACGATCGCTGCCCCAGGGTTCGCCGTGGCCGATCACCCGCCTGACCGACCGTCGGGTGGCGCGCACCGAACGTTCCACCTCGTCGATCGCGGTGTGCAGGTCGCAGATCGAGACCTTCGGGTCGGCCCGGCAATGGAAATTGACGATGAGGCCTTCGCCGGTCGCCCGCACCCGGACCGCGTGGATCTCGCCGACGATCCCACCACGAACCGCCGCGTCCTCAAGTGCCCGGGTGACCTCGGCGATGGTGGCGGGGTCCGTGTCGTGTCCGGCGAGGCGATCGACGGTGATCGGTTCGATGTGGGTCTCCACTTCGACTCCCGGTCCCAGCTCGTCGGCGATGGCGTTCTCGAGGGTGGAGGCGATGTCGTGCGCCGCATCGAGCGCCATGCGGCCATCGACCTCGAGATCGAACGACACCGACATGCGACCGTCATCGAGCGACTGGACCGTCAGATGATGGATGGCGAGGGCGCGATTGCGGGCGATCACCATGATGCGCTCGTGCACGGTCTCGTCGTCGAGCGCGCGCGGGTGGACGACGACCGAGGTCTCGGCCTCCGGCATGTCCGCCTTCACGGCCGCGAGGATCGCCGCCTTGATCGCGGCGGTATCCTCGAGCGAGCGGGTGCGGCTCACCGCGACGTCGAGATCGACGAAGACCATCGGACCCGACGGCCGAACGCGGATGCGCTCGACCAGAACGACGCCCGCCACCCGGTCGACGACGTCGCGCAGCCGATCGGCGACGCCTTCCGGTGCGGTGTCCATCAACGAGTCGATGGTGCGCTTGCCGAGCCGCCAACCGGCGAGGCAGATGAAGGCGGAGACGCCGATCGCCGCGACCGCGTCGCCGAGCGGGAACCCCATCGCCACGAACCCGAGTCCGACGAGTACCACCGCCGACGACCACATGTCGGAGGAGAAATGCAGCGCATCGGCCTCGAGCGCCTGGCTGTTGGTCTCTTCGGCCACCTTCTCGAGGTGTCGGGCCCGGAAGAAGTCGACGGCGATCGAGACGACGACCACGCCGACCGCCACGATACCGACCTCGACCTCGCCGCCGTGCCCCATCAACCGCTGCACCGCCTCCCAGATGATCCAGCCGGAGGCGACGAACAAGAGGCCGGTTTCGGCGAGGGCGGCGACGCTCTCGACCTTGGCGTGGCCGTAGTGGTGCTCCTCGTCGGCCGGTTCGTCGGCGATCTTGACGGCGAAATAGGTCATCACCGTCGCACCGACGTCGAGAAGGCCGTGGATCGCCTCGGAGAGCAGACCCAGCGATCCGGTGAAGACCGCCGCGACCGCCTTGGCCAGGGTCAGCGCCGTACTCGCCACGATCGACGACAGCGCCGCCGCGGCCTTCTTCCGGGAATGCGTCTCAGAGGCGATATCGGTCATTTTTCCGCGTCCGTTCAAGGAGATGAGCGGATCTAGGGGTTCTTCGCCGCCGCTGCAAGTCCGGGCCGTCACACATCGGGTGAACACGGTCGAATGACGTTGCGTGACATCTTTCCGTCGATGCGCCGTCGCGGCCGCCGACGCCGACGCTATTGCACTGCGGCAACACTCTCCGTTTCCGCTGGGTCGGGACGCGGATCCATGGTGGCCGTCGCGGCTCGGGCTCGCTATTAACCGTATCGAAGCGCGGCGCGGCACAAGGTCGTGGTGCGAATCACCCCCACCCGCCTCGATTCCGAACGGATCCGACGATGCCTGCCGTTTTCCGCTCCCGTGCCCTGACGGCGCTCGCCGTGCTCTCGTTCCTCGCCGCCCCGGCCGCCGCCGAGGATGCGACCGACACGCTGCGCACGCTCTATCGGATCGCGCTGTCCGCCGACATGTGCGGCTTCCCGATGCAGAAGCGTCAGGCGGAGGTGCTGGGCAAGGCGATGGACAAGGCGCTCGTCGAGAGCGGCCTCGACGAGGACAAGGCCGAGGCGCTCTACGCGGCGGTCGACACCGGGCTCGAGGCCGAGGGCTGGGACAAGGTCTGCTCCCAGAAGGGCGACTGGGCCCGCGACTACCGCGCCATCCTGGCCGCCCGCACCCAGTGACCCGGCCCGATCGCCGGTCGCTCGCGCCCCGTCACACCTCGTCTCACCGTCGCCGCAGCAGAAAGGCCGGGCCGCGACCGAGGATCTTCTCGTCGATGACGCCGATCGCGCCACGGTCCTTCTTCGGATAGTCGAACAGCGACAGGACGTGGCGCATGGCGTTCAGCTTGAGCCGCCGTTTGTCGTTGCCGAGCACCACCGTCCACGGTGCCGCGTCGGTGTGGGTGCGCTCCAACATGCGATCGCGTGCCCGGCCGTAGTCGTCGTACCGGCCGATCGCAGCGTAGTCGATCGGTGACACTTTCCACACCTTGAGCGGATCGTGGCGCCGGTCGTGGAAACGGGTGAGCTGCATCTCCCAACCGACGTCGACGTAGAACTTGACCAGCCGGATGCCTTCACGGGTCAGCATGTCCTCGAAGCGCGGCGCTTCTTCGAGGAACATCTCGGTCTGTTCGGGGGTGCAGAAGCCCATCACCGGCTCGACGCCGGCGCGGTTGTACCAGGAGCGGTCGAACATCACGACTTCGCCCGATGTCGGCATGTGGCCGACGTAACGCTGGAAATACCATTGCCCCTTCTCGGTGTCGGTCGGCTTGGACAGCGCCACGACGCGGGTGCGGCGAGGGCTCATGTACTGACGGAAGGCGCCGATCAGCGAGCCTTTGCCGGCGGCGTCTCGCCCCTCGAAGACGACGACGAGGCGTTCCCCCCGGTCGATCGCCCAGGTCTGCAACTTGACCAGCTCGACCTGCAGCGCCTCGAGTTCGTCGTCGAAACGATCCTCGTCGTAGGGCTCGTCATAGGGGAAATCGCCGGAGGCGAAGGCGCGGTCCTTCACCCATTTCGGCAGCTTCGGATCGTCGAGATCGAAAGATTGCCCGGCTTTCCCGCCGTTTCCGGCCTTCTTGGGATCGTCGTCTCTTTCCGCTTTCTTCTCGTCGTGGTGATGCTCACCCATGGACAGCGCCCCTCCGATTCGCCCGGTCTCCTCGGCGGTGCGCGACGAGGCGACCACGGTACGCGTCGCCTCGACACTATCACCGTCGTGGGCGGGTGCGAGCCCCACGGCAGGAGAGGAGCGGCGCGATGGCCGCCAGTGACATGAACGGATCCGCGACGACCACGGGCGAGGTCGACCTTCCGGACGGTGTCGCCGAAGAGAGCGAGGCCCGCCGTTTCGCCGCGCTCGCCGCCCATCCCGGCCCCGAGGCCGGCATGGTGACGGTGATCGACGCACTCGACGACCCCTGCATCCTGATCGATGCGACCGGCCTCGTCGTCCACGTCAACGGCGCGACCCGCGCCCGCTATCCCGGCGTCCGCCCCGGCGATCCGCTGGTCTTCCGCCTGCGCCACACCGTGTTGCACGACGCCTTCGCCCGGGTCGTCGCCGAAATGCGGCCGGAGACGGTCGAATGGCAGGAGAAGGTGCCGACCGAACGCTGGCTCGAAGCTCATCTCGCACCGATCCCGCCGGCGCGAACCGCCGAGGCGGGCGAGCGGCCACACTGGGTGCTGCTGCGCATCGAGGACCTGACCGAGACGCGGCGGGTGGAGCGTATGCGCGCCGACTTCGTCGCCAACGCCAGTCACGAATTGCGGACCCCCCTCACGGCGGTCATCGGCTTCCTGGAGACCTTGCAGGGCCCGGCCCGCGACGACGCCACGGTGCGCGACCGCTTCCTGGCGGTGATGGCCGAGCAAGCCGGGCGGATGAAGCGATTGATCGACGATCTCCTGTCGCTGTCACGCCTGGAGATGCGTGCCCACGTGCGTCCGGAGGCCACGGTCGATCTCTGCGACATCCTGCGTCAGGTCGTCGATCTGGTGAGCCCGGCCGCCGGAGCCGCCCACGTCGCCCTGCGTCTCACCGGCTGCGACGGCCGGCGCGAGGCGCGTGGCGATCGCGAGGAACTGGCGCAGGTCTTCACCAATCTGATCGAGAACGCGGTGAAGTACGGCGGCCGTGGCGGACGGGTCGAGATCACCGTCGACACCGCACCCGACGATCCGCGCCACGTCGTCGTGGCGGTGCGCGACTTCGGCGAGGGCATCGATCCGGTCCACCTGCCGCGGCTCACCGAACGCTTCTATCGAGCCCATACCGAGAAAGCCGGCGCCACCCGTGGTACCGGCCTGGGCCTCGCCATCGTCAAGCACATCGTCACCCGTCACGGCGGACGTCTCACCATCGAATCCGTGCCCGGCGAAGGATCGACCTTCTCGGTCCGCCTCGACCGGCCCGCCACCACGGTGGCGAAGACTCCGCGCGGTCAATGACTTGGTCCGTCACGAAACCGTCGTCGACGTGTCATAGAAGGAGGCGGGGAGACGGTGCGTCCGATCGGGGCGGTGGCCGTGTTCCACGACGGGAAGGGTGCGGCACGACCGGCCCCGAGGAGGAGAGCATCCGATGACCGATCATATCGTCGGTTCCTACGACCAGGAACTCCAGGGCCTCGCCGGCCGGATCGCCGAAATGGGCGGCATGGCGGAAGGGCTGGTGGCCGATGCCATCACCGCTCTGGTGCGCGGCGACACCTCGCTCGCTCAGAAGGTGATCCTCTCCGACCAGCGCCTCGACCGACTTCAGCACGAGGTCGAAGACCTGGCGATCCGCATCATCGCCAAGCGTCAGCCGATGGCGCGCGATCTGCGCGAGATCTTCGGTGCCATGCGGGTGTCGGGCGACCTCGAGCGGGTCGGCGACCTGGCCAAGAACATCGCCAAGCGCGTCATCGCCATGGGCGGCCACGTTCAGATCAAGCGCATCGTCATCGGCGTCGAGCATCTCTCGGAGATCGCCCTCGAGCAGCTGAAGAACGTGCTCGACAGCTACACCTCGCGCGACGCCGTCGAGGCGCTGCAGGTGCGCAATCGAGACGACCAGATCGACGCGCTCTACACCTCCCTGTTCCGCGAGCTCCTGACCTACATGATGGAGGACCCGCGCAACATCACCTTCTGCACCCATCTGTTGTTCTGCGCCAAGAACGTCGAGCGCATCGGCGACCACGCCACCAACATCGCCGAGATCGTCCACTACGTGGCGACCGGCGAGCAGCTCGTCGACGAGCGCCACAAGATCGACGAGACCGAGGCCATGCCGCCGATGGCGCAGGGCTGAGCGGGGTGGGGCGATGGCGCGCGTGTTGATCGTCGAGGACGAGGAGGCGCTCGGTCTCCTGCTCAGGTACAACCTCGAAGCCGAGGGCTACGACGTCGAGGTCGTCACCCGCGGTGACGAGGCCGACACCCGGCTGAAGGAGAGCGTACCGGATCTCCTGATCCTCGACTGGATGCTGCCGGGACTCTCCGGCATCGAGCTGTGCCGCCGACTGCGGACCCGCGCCGAGACCGAGCGACTGCCGATCATCATGCTCACCGCCCGCGGCGAGGAGAGCGAGCGTATCCGCGGTCTCTCCACCGGCGCCGACGACTATGTGGTCAAGCCATTCTCGACCCCCGAGTTGATGGCCCGCGTCCGCGCCATGCTGCGCCGCATTCGCCCGGAACTGGTGTCGACGGTGCTGAAGGCCGGCGATCTCGAGATCGACCGCGAGACCCATCGTGTCCGCCGCGGCGGGCGTGAGATCCATCTCGGACCGACCGAGTACCGCCTGTTGCTGTTCCTGATGCAGTCGCCCGGCCGGGTCTACTCCCGCGAGCAGTTGCTCGACGGGGTGTGGGGCATGGACGTCTACGTCGACGAGCGCACCGTCGACGTCCACATCGGCCGCCTACGCAAGGCGATCAATCGCACCCGCGATCGCGATCCGATCCGTACCGTCCGCGGTGCCGGCTACGCCTTCGACGACCAGTTCGCCGCGTCCGCCGGCTGAAACCGTCCGCAACTCGCCCGACCTCCACGTCCGCCGGCTCAGCCGCGCGGATCGGGGAAGCGGTGGGGCGGCAGACCGGCGATCTGTGCCGGGAAGGTGACGACGGTGCCGGCCGGCAGGGTGGCGGTGGCCGGATGTTCGGTGCCGGCACGGACCAGTGAGGTGACGAACAGGCTGCGTAACCCCTCGCCGCCGAAACACGGCATGGTCGGCCAGGCGACCGGCAACTGCCAGTACTCGATCAACCGACCATCGGGGGCGAACCGGTTGAGGCGACCGGCGGTGGCGCCGGCGCTCCAGTAGAAGCCGGCAGCGTCACAGGTACAGCCGTCCGGGCGGCCGGTGGCGTCGTCGAGGGTGGCGAAGCGCGAGCGGTTCGACATCTCGCCGGTCGCCGGATCGAAATCGAAGCGGTCGATCCAGGGCCCACGGCTGTCGGCGAGCCACATGGTGCGACCGTCGGGGGACCAGGCGAGACCGTTGGAGACGATCAGCCCGTCGAGCTTCTGCTCGACCCGCCCGTCGGCGGTGACGCGGTAGAGTGCGCCGACCGGCCGACGCTCGGGGCGCTCGTCCATCGAGCCGACCCAGAAGGCGCCGTCGGGTCCGACCTTGCCGTCGTTGAGGCGGGTGGTGTGAAGCCCGACGTCGACCTCGGCGAGGGTCTCCCAGGCACCGGTGTCGGGATCGAGGAAGACCACCGAGCGGGTCAACGCCACCACCAGCCGGCCGGCGGTGGTCAGACCGAGAGCCGTCGGGCGGTCGGGCGGTGGGGCGTTCCACATGCGATGGGACGAGCCCTCCGCGGTGACGTGATGGACTTCGCCGCCGTCGATGTCGACGAAGAACAGGCGCTCGCGCCGGTCGTCCCAGATCGGGCTCTCGCCGAGACGGAAGATCTGATCGAGGAGGGGCTGCGGGTCAGGGACGATGCGGATGACGCTCACGGCGAACTCGCTCCTTGTTCGATCTCGGCCACGGGGCGGCTCGTCCGGGGCCTCACCCGCACCCGGCACCGGCGACGGAGGGCGGCACCCGCCGACGGCTCCGGTCGCGGATCAGAGTCGCCCGCGGCGTCGCCGCCGTCCAGCACAAATGGATCACACCGGCGGACGAATGCGCGGCATCGCGCCGTTGTTTCGATCATCGGCTCTGCGGCCGACGCGCAGCAGCCATGAGGCCGAAGCGCAGGTGGAGGCTCGGTCGACGGCGCGAACACCGCTTTCTCGAGGTTTCGTCAACCTTGTCGAAAACCGTTTCGGCTTCGTGACATGCCCGTCCGGGATCACTCGGCGCATCCGCGGCGGCGGCGGCCGTCGGAAAGGTTCGCGAAGGATCGACGGAGGCCCACGGTCGTCACTCCGAGGAGGCGGGTCGCGGCCGGCGACGATCACGGCCGGACCGAGAAGCGAGGTGGCGCGAAAACGCGAAAGGGCGGCAGATGCCGCCCTCATCGGGAGATCGACGACGACGTCGCCGGTCAGTGGGCAGGGCCCCGCGCGGCTTCCTCGATGCGGCTGCGCACCAGACCGATGTCGCAGAGCTGGCGGTCGTCGAGGGCAGACAGCTCGCGCACCGCGCGACGATAGCTGCGATAGCGCTCGATGGAGGAACGAACCTGAGTGGCGAATGAGTAGATGGTCATGTTCTTCACCCCGGAGACCTGCGGTCCCCCCTTTGGTTCCGCACGTCATCGGCGGGAGCCGCCGCCTTTCCGTGCCGTTCGATGCCTCTCAGATAGACAGCAGCCTGCCTATTTTGAAGGCGGTCCATCCAGCCCCTGCCATGCGTCATACGCATGGCTTCGGCGGAACTGGTTAACCCTTCGTGAATGTGACGAAGAGTCGGAAATCTTCTGTTTTCCCCCGCTCCCCGCCATTTCTCGGAGACCGCGGCGGCCGTCCGGGATCGTGGCAAAAAGTCGGCAGAGATTCGACAGCCATGCGGCAAGCGCGGAACGCGACCGCGCGCGCCACCCCGCCGAACGGCTCAGTGCGCCGCCACCTGGGCGGGCGCGGCCATGCCGTCGTCGAGCGCGACCCAGCGGTTGGGATCGTCCTGCGACTGGCGCTTGACGAAGCGGTAGCCGGTCGAGACCCAGGTGCGGACCTCGTCGCGCATGTTGTCGAGGACGAAGTCGCCGTGGTCGGTCTTGGCGGTGAGAACCGCGTGGCCCTCGCCGTTGTGGTCGACGACCACGGTGACGAGCAGGGCCTGCCGGGGGAAGCCGCGCTCGATCAGCACCTTGCGCTTGAGCAGGACATAGTCCTCACAGTCGCCCTTGCCGTCGGACGGGTAGTCCCAGCGATCGGGGACGCTCCAGTGTTCCTGATCGGTGATCGGCTCGATGGCGGCGTTGATCGACCGGTTGACCTCGACCAGGACGTTCCAGGACGCGGTGTCGAGGCGGACGTCCTGCGGACGCGCGCCGGACCCGCGGCATTCGGCCGGCATCCGACGGCAGAAGTCGAGCCAGCCCCACACCGGACGCGCGTCGCCGACCGGTACGGCGTTGGTGGTCGCCGGCAATCGCGGCGCGACCACCGCTGTCTTCGTCTTCGGAAACTGTTGAACTTGCGCGTGCGCCCCTGCGCCGACGATCATGGATACAGCGAAAACCGCATAACCCCAGATATTCTTCGTCGTCATGTCGAAGTCACCCCACATCCCAGTGAGAGCACCTTCGCATACTCGAATTATATCCACGTCAAATATTGGACGTGAGTTTCTGAGATCGACTCAATACATTATTTGTACTCTCTAATGAGAGATTTCTACATTACTTCGAAATTGTCGCGCCCTCGGCAAGACTCTGGAAACCATGACCGGAGCAGAATGGCGGAATTCCGCGGGTTCCCCCCGCCCCCCGACGATCTCTCGCCGCGCGGGACGACACCGGCACGGCGCCGGAAGGGCGGACGGCGGTCGAGAATTTTTCGCGATCGGATCCAGGACATGGCGACGGCTTGTACCAACGGCATCGATCTCGGCTTCGTCGACCTCGGGTCGGCCAAGGCGGCGGCGCTCGGAGCGGTCCAGGGAATCACCGACCTTCTGCCGCTCTCCGCGGCGGTCCATCTGCGGCTGATGCCGACCGTCCTCGGCTGGGCGGGGCCGGGACCGGCCTTCGCGGCGGCGATGCAACTGGGGGCGTTCCTGGCGATCGTCGCCTATTTCCATCGCGACGTGTGGGCGCTGAGCCGCGGGGGGTTCGAGGCGGTGCGCAGCGGCGACCATCGCAGCTTCGAGTTCCGCACCCTCGTCGGTATCGCCATCGCCACGCTGCCGATGGCGGTCGGCTGGCCGCTGGTCCGTCGCCATTTCGACTTCTGCGGGGCGCCGGCCCGGGAACTCTGGGTCCTCGGGACGGCGAGCGTCGGTCTGGCGGTGCTGCTGGCGGCGGCGGCGCTGGTGCGCCGGCACGAACGGCCGTTCGAGGAGATCCGCCTGCGCGACGCGGTCGTCGCCGGCCTCGCCCAGGCGGTGGCGCTGATCCCCGGTGTGTCGCGGTCCGGCGCGGCGCTGACGGCAGCGCTGTTCATGAATCTGAAGCGCACCGATGCGGTGCGCTGGTCCTTCCTGGTCGGGCTGCCGGCGATCGCCGGTGTCGGACTGAAAGGGCTCCTCGACCTGCGTAAGGCCGGGATCGGCGTGCAGGGGTGGGAAGTGGTCGGAGCGGGGCTCGTGGCCACCACGATCACCGCCTTTCTCGCCATCTGGATCGCGATGAAGGTGATCGAACGCTTTTCGGTATGGCCCTTCGTCGCCTACCGCATCGTGATCGGCGGCTTCCTGCTGCTCGTCGTCTGGCTCGAGGTGCTGGCGTGAGGGGGGTGCTAACCTAGCGATCGTCACCGGACGCGGCCGAGGTCGATCGGGGCGGTCGCGAAAGAGTGCGATGCGCCTGCGGCTCTTCGCACCCTACGGCCTCGATCGAACCGCACCACGCCGGCGCCGGTTCGACGCGTCCGTCCGCCCGCGTCAGCCGATGCCGAAGCGGCCGGTGCCGACGCGGCTCTGCAGGCGGGCCTGCTTGACGAAGCGTTTGGCGATGCGCTCGCGCTTCAGGCGCGACAGATGGTCGATGAAGACGACGCCGTCGAGATGGTCGATCTCGTGTTGCAGGCAGGTGGCGAGCAGGCCATCGGCCTCGATCTCCTGCGCGACACCGTCGCGGTCGAGGAACTTCACCCGGCAGCGCGCCGGCCGCACCACGTCGTCGTAGTGTTCGGGCACCGACAGGCAGCCTTCCTGATAGATGTTCGTCTCCTCCGAGACCCAGGTGACTTCGGGATTGACCAGGAATATCGGCCGCTTCTCCTCGCCCTCGCGCGACACGTCGAGGGTGACGAGGCGCTTCGGCACGCCGACCTGGATCGCCGCCAGTCCGATGCCGGGGGCGGCGTACATGGTCTCCAGCATGTCGTCGAGGACGCGGCGGATCTCCGCGTCGACTTTCGCCACCGGCTCGGAGACGAGTTTCAGGCGGGGATCGGGAAGGGTGATGATGTCGAGCTTGGCCATGGCCGTCAGATAGGAGAGCCGATCGAGCCGGTCAATCGGAACCGCGCGGAACAGGCGAGAACAAAACAGGATCTCTTAAGAGAATCGGGCTAGTTTCACGCCATGCAGGATGCTCTTCGTCGATTCGTCGCCGACATGGCCACGCTCTCGCAGACGGTCACCACCGTCGGCATCGCCGTCGCTCTCGGTTTCCTCCTCGTCGTCCTCGTTCTCGCACTCGCCGCGGCGCGGGGCCGTGCGCGGCGCGAGGCGGTGGTGGCGGAGCGGACGCGCGAACTCGACGAACGGCTCGGCGAGGTGGTGCGGCTGCAGGCCGAGATGACCGGGCGGATGCAGACCATGGCCGAAATCTTCGGCTCGCGGCAGTCCGATCTCGCCCGCGGCCTCACCGAACGGCTCGACGGGCTCGGCCATCGCCTCGGCGACACACTCGACGGTCAGGCGCGGGCGACGCACGAGAACCTGACGCGACTGGCCGAACGGCTGGCCGTCATCGATCGCGCCCAGCGCGGCATGGCCGAACTCTCCGGCGAGGTGGTGCAGCTCCGGTCGATCCTGGCGAACAAGCAGGCGCGCGGCGCCTTCGGCCAGGGGCGGATGGAGGCGATCGTCGCCGACGCCCTGCCGGCCGACGCCTATGCCTTCCAGGCGACGCTCTCGACCGGGGTGCGCCCCGACTGCCTGATCCGCATGGGTCGCGACGCACCCGACCTCGCCGTCGACGCCAAGTTCCCGCTCGAGTCCTGGTCCGCCTTCCACGCGGCGCTCGACGACGAGGCGCGCGACCGGGCGGCACAGGGCTTCCGCCGCGACGTCGCGCGTCATGTCGGCGACGTCGCCGGGAAATATCTGGTGCCGGGCGAGACGCAGGACATCGCCTTCCTGTTCGTGCCGTCGGAGTCGATCTTCGCCGATCTTCACGAGCATTTCGACGACGTCGTCCAGAAGGCGCATCGCGCCCGCGTCGTCATCGTCTCGCCGTCGCTCCTCACTCTCGCCATCCAGGTGGTGCGCTCGATCACTCGCGATCAGCGGATGCGCGAGCAGGCGCACGTCGTTCAGGCGGAGGTCGCCCATCTCCTCGACGACGTCGGCCGGCTGGCGGAGCGAGTGGCGAAATTGCAGACGCATTTCGGTCAGGCGGCGCGGGACCTCGACCAGATCGCGACGTCGGCCGACAAGGTGGCGCGGCGGGCAGAGCGGATCGAGAGCCTCGATCTCGGCACCGCAGCCGTGCCCGCACCGCAGGCGCCGGCCGATCCGGTCCTGCCTTTCGATCGCAACCGTCTCGCCGGAGAATGAGATGTCGCTTCTCGTCGCCATCCGCGGATGGACGCCCGACGCCTGGATCGAGCGCTTCCGCCGTCTCGCGCCGGAGCGCGCGGTGCTCGACGCGCGACAGCCGTTCGATGCGGCTGCGGTCACCCACGCGGCGGTGTGGAAGCCGGCGCCGGGGTTGCTCGCCTCGCTGCCGAACCTCGGGGCGATCTTCAATCTCGGCGCCGGCGTCGATGCGCTCCTCGCCGATCCGACCCTGCCGGACGTGCCGATCGCCCGCATCGTCGATCCCGATCTGACGGCGCGGATGACCGAATGGGTGACGCTGAACGTGCTGATGCATCATCGGCAGGTGCGGCTCCACGCCGAGAACCAGAAGGGGGCGATCTGGGGCGCTCTCCCGCAGCCGGCGGCGAAGGACGTGACCGTCGGAGTGATGGGGCTCGGGGTGCTCGGCCGCGACGCGGCGGCGGCGCTCGGCCGGCTCGGCTTCCGCCTCACCGGATGGAGCCGATCCCCGCGCGAGATCGACGGGGTCGAGTGTTTCGCCGGCGCTTTCGGGCTCGGGCCGTTCCTGGAGCGCACCGACATCCTGGTCGTGTTGCTACCGCTCACCGACGGCACCCGCGGTCTTCTCTGCCGCGATCTCTTCGCGCGCTGGCGCCGGCACAACCACATGGGCGGACCGGTGCTGATCAACGCCGGCCGTGGTGGCCTGCAGGTCGAGACCGACGTCCTCGCCGCGCTCGACGAAGGCACACTCGCCGCCGCCTCGCTCGACGTCTTCGAGGCCGAGCCGTTGCCGAAGACATCGCCGCTGTGGGCTCATCCCAAGGTCACGATCACCCCGCACTGCGCCGCCGATTCCGACGCGGAAGCGTTGGCGCGGGTGATCGTCGCGGCGATCCGCCGGGAAGAAGCGGGCGAAGGCATCGCCCCGGAGACGCTGGTCGACCGGCGGACGGGGTATTGAGCCTCAACCCGGCAGCACGATCCGTCTCACCGTCCTGAGCGGCGAGCCACCGGCTTCGATCCGCGCCAGTCCCTCGTCGATGCGTTCGATGCCGACCGCCATCATCCAGGCGTTGGCGTGGAGGAAGGTCGTCGCGTCGCGCACCAGAGCGACGTGGCCGGGCCAGAACAGCAGGTCGCCGCGATGCCAGGCACGCGGGTCGAGATCGACCGCCTCGCCGGTCGTCGCCTCCTGCTGGTCGGCGTCGCGCGGCAGGGTGACGCCGCAGGCTTCGTAGGCGGTCTGGGCGAGACCGGAGCAGTCGAGACCGAGCGAGGTGCGCCCACCCCAGAGATAGGGCGTTCCGAGGAAGCGTTCGGCGACCGCCACCGGGTCGGTCTCGCGCGTGTCGACCGGCACGAGGTGGTTCGCCACGATCGCCCGACCCTCGGGGGTGACGGCGAAGCGACGGCCGTTCGCTTCCGTCTCGCGCATCACGACGACACGGGCGCCGAAGCTCGCCCAGTCGGTCGGAGGCAGTTTGATCGAGGCGCCGGGGTAGAGGAAGGTGCGCAACGCCGCGACCCTGTGGGTGGCGGGCGCCCCCTCCCCCTTCAGGATGGCGTGGCTCGGCAGCCAGCCGACATAGCCGTCGCGGGCGAGTTGTACCCAGGCCCAGCCTTCGTCGTCCTCGTCGTAGACGGTGAGCCGCTCGCCGTAGAGCGCTTCGGTGTCGAGGGCCGCATCGGGGCGCGGGGCGCGACGCAGAGGTGCGAGGCCCTCGATCACCCGCGCCGGCTCGCCGTCGACGAAGCGCTCGGCGGTGACCCGGCCTTCGAGATGGCGGGCCGCCAGATCGGAGCGGGCGGGGGTCAGGCGCGGATCGAGATCGGCCATCGGATGTCCCGAACTAGAGGCCGATCAGGCGATCGGCGGCGGTGTAGACGACGAGCGAGACGAGGAAATCGAGCGCCACCAGACCGGCGGTGAGACCGGGCGGCGTGGCACAGGCGATACGTGTCACCATCCAAGCATAATAGAGGCCGAACCCGAGCGCGGCGAGATTGAGCGGGCCGAGCGCCTCGAGCGGCAGGAGGCCGAGGAGGAACGCCGCCGTGACGACGAAACTCGGGACGGTGGCGAGCAGCGTCGTCCAGTTGCGCGCCACCATGTAGGGGACGTAGACGCGGGCGAGGCCGAGCGGCTTCGCCACCACCGCGAGGAGAACCGGAAAGGCGATCCATGTGAGGACATAGGCGGCGAAGCCGCCGACCCAGTAGAGCGGCCCCTCCAGCGTCTGCGGTCCGACGCGGGCGGCCACCGGCAACAGGCGTTGCGCCGAGAGCTCGACGACGGGCATCGGCAGGCACAGGGCCATCGCGGCGAAGGAGCGCCAGAAGCCGCCGATCGTCAGGTCGAAGAAGGCCATGCCGCGCGCGTCGCCGAGGAGCAGACGCCAGGAGCCCTTCAGGGCGCGGACGATTTCGTCGCCGCCGATCATCGCTGTGCCGTCTCGAACCAGCCGAGCAGGAAAGCTTCGTAGACCTGGGTCAGGGTCTCGAGATCGGCGACGGCGACGCGCTCGTCGACCTGATGCATGGTCTGCCCGACCAAGCCGAATTCGACCACCGGGCAGTGGTCCTTGATGAAGCGGGCGTCCGAGGTGCCGCCCGAGGTGGAGAGGCCGGGGCGGCGTCCGGTGACGGTCTCGATCGCCTCGGAGAGCGTGCCGATCAGGGCGTCGTCACGGGTGAGGAAGCTGTCCGACGACGGGCTCTCCAGCGTCAGTCTCCACTCCACCTCGTTGCCGGCGGCCTCGCGCAGGCGGCGGGTCAGCTCGGCCTCGAGCGTGTCGCGCGACCACCGGTCGTTGAAACGGATGTTGAAGCGGGCGCGGGCCTCGGCGGGCACGACGTTCCACGACGGATTGCCGACGTCGAGGGAGACGAGCTCGAGGTTCGAGGGC
>ERZ1645192.800-NODE-800-length-26345-cov-6.220198_pt1 | contig 26345 bp, 27 predicted proteins | sample MGYA00575354_ERZ1645192 | MGnify/ENA primary metagenome ERZ1645192 (study PRJEB40844, sample SAMN11349763) | freshwater sediment metagenome | isolation source: river sediment | host: Sediment | place: India: Faizupur Khadar , New Delhi | collected 2017-02-21 ... | reverse complement strand
CCGCAGCTTGCTGCGGAATTAGGGTCCAGTCCCGATAGCAATCGGGATTGCCCTGGGGTTCATACCCGTGATAAAACATCACGGCTGGTAATGCCGGAGAAAAAAATTATTATTGTCATAGTATAAAAACGAGTAATATTTAATCCAGTCTCCCAACGTGGCAAAGGTTCTTTTTCTGCCGGCGACCGTATAATAATTGATGCTGGGGACATGGCAATGACCGAGAATGACCGCGTCGTATCCTTTCTCAAAACGGGTTTGCGCAAACGTGGACATGGTTTTTAACAGGCTTTCTCCGTCTTCCTCGTTCAGTTCCTTGCTGGCCGTGGAAAAAAACCGGGCGATACTCCAGCGAACGGAAGCCGGAAGAAAGCGCTGGAAATAGTAAAAACCCCGGCTGCGTAAAATTTTGCGCAACAGCATATAGCCGGAGTCGCCGCTGTCCGTGGTGTCACCGTGCGCGACCATCGCGTTCAGATTATCCAGCTTCGCGTCGATAAATTCCTCATAGACTTCCATTCCCAGGACATCATGAAAATATTCTTTCATAAAAAAATCATGGTTTCCCTCGCACAAATGAACGCGGATACCCGACTTCTGTAATTCGATTAATTTTTCAATCATTGGCTTGAAATCCGGGTTGATGTTTTCTTTCCGGCAAAACCAGAAATCGAAAAAATCGCCGGCAATGTAAAGATCGTTAATCAAATCCTTTTTTGCATGGAAGCCGTCAAAATCTTCACTGGATTGGATATTTCCGGCCTTGATTTCATCAAAGAACCCCATGAGCTTTGAATATCGTTCATCGCTTGATTTTATTAAATGGGCGTCGGAAATAAAAATAGCCTTCATGATACATTCCCTTTATGATTGCGAATATGCTTTAGCAGATACCTTTTGCAAGGTCAATCCCACGGTTTGAATTTAATTGAGTCTTGTTTTGTCAGGATTTTTTTGGTAGCGTCAGACTATCTGAAAAAGAAAATGTAACTGTTTCAAAATTCAACAAAGGTAAAAACAAAGATGAAGAACATAAACATAATAAAAAGGGCGAAGGATGTTTTGAAAATTGAAGCAAATAGTATTTTGCGTCTGGTTGATAAAATTGACAGCAACTTTACCCGGGCGGTAAATTTGATCTGTAAATCCAAGGGAAGGGTGATTATAACAGGTATCGGCAAATCAGGCCTGATCGGCAGGAAAATTGTTGCCACGTTGACCAGTACGGGAACACCGGCTCTCTTCCTGCATCCTGTGGAAGGATTGCACGGCGATCTGGGAATCGTCACCAAAGAAGACATATTGCTCGCGATTTCAAACAGCGGTGAAACCCGGGAACTGATGCCGGTGATGAATTCCGTTCGTCACATCGGAGCGCCCATCATCGCTTTTACCGGCGGCTTGTCATCGACGCTGGCTCAGGCCAGTGATATTGTCATTGATGTCTCCGTCGAGAAGGAGGCCTGCCCGTTTGATCTTGTGCCGACATCCAGCTCCACCGCCGCGCTGGCCATTGGCGACGCTCTGGCCATTGCTCTTCTGGCAGAAAAAAGATTTAATGAAAAGGATTTCTATAAATTCCATCCCGGAGGAAATCTTGGCTCGAGATTGCGGGAAAAAGTCGGAGAAGCCATGATCGTGGGAAAGAAAATTCCAAGAGTAATGACAGGAACTTCCGTTCAAAAGGCGATAGAGGAAATCAACCGTAAAAATGTCGGGTTTGTCTTGATTACCGATAAGAAAAATAAACTGCTGGGCATCCTCACCGACGGCGATGTGCGCCGCTTGATCAGCAAAGGGATGTCTTTTGACGGAAAAATTATCGACGAAATCATGACCCACAAGCCCCAGACGATCGATGAAAAAATATCCCTGGCACAGGCGATGGAGAGGATGCAGAAGCGAGAGATAACCTCTTTTGCCGTCGTCAATGAAAAACACGAACTGAAGGGATATGTGCATCTGCATGATATTCTCGGCCGCGGCGGCTCCGTCAGCATTTCTCTCGCTTGATTTTGAAATGGAAATTTATGGCGCTTTATGAATTTGACGGCAAAAAGCCGCGCGTGCCGGATGATTCCTTTGTTCATCCACAGGCCGCTCTAATTGGAGATATAGAAATCGGCCATGAATGCCTGATCGCTCCCGGTGTTTCCATTCGCGCCGATTTTGGTCCGGTTAGAATAGGTAATCGCTCCAATGTGCAGGATAATAGCGTTATTCATGTTTTCCCCGGCTCCAAGGTCGTTATTGAAGAAGATGTCATCATTGCTCACGGAGCGATCCTTCACGACGTACACATCAAAGCCAGATGTGTGATCGGTATGGGGGCAATTTTGCTTTTTAATGTGGTTTGCGAAGAAGACGTTTTCGTTAATGTCAGCGCAGTCGTGCCTAAAGGTATGCAGATTCCGGCCGGCAAGGTTGTTGCGGGCAATCCGGCAAAAATCACCCGTGATGTTAGTGATGACCAGAAATTGATGGCGGAAGAGGGGATTAATTATTATCGCGAACTTTGCAGGAAATATATTGCAACGATGAAATCGGCCTAAACGGTTTTTCCCGCCAAATCTTTTTGAATTCTGGTAAATTCTTCAACGGTTCGGTTGATGACGTCCGCCACCGTCGGAATGTCGTGAATAATGCCCTGCACCTGACCGGAAACATACACGCCTTTTTCCATGTCGCCTTCCTCTGTCGCTTTTTTAATGGAGACATACGCCTGAGCCATATGGGCCAGATTCAGTCCGGTTTCGGGGCCTTTCATCATTTTTTTGAAGAACGATTCATTTTTTCTTTGTTTCGGCGCGGAAGCAGTGTCTGCTGTTGTGTCTTTAGGCTTTTCGGATTTGTCTTTTTTAGAACCGGATAAAGTTGATGTTGCCAGATTCATCAAGGATAAATCCAGTGATTTAGCAATGGCAAAAGAAGCGAAGAGACCTTTAATAAGGTTGCGGCCGTCTTTAATTGCTTTTTCTCCGGAAGGCGTTTTCATAATTCGGCAATATAGCGCGTCAAATCTATTGGAATAGATGGTGTCTTCTATTCCCAACTCCAGTTGCTTTTGCTTGGCTGCGGCATGAACGGGACTTTCCCTGGTGATGGAGAGTCTTGTTCCCATGCCTACGCCTTCGGCGCCCAGTGCGAAGGCCGCCGCCATGCCTCTGCCATCGGCGATTCCACCGATGGCCACGACGGGTATTTTAACCGCGTCCACTATTGCCGGAACAAGAACCAGTGTCGTGACATGACTGCCGTGCGCCGCGGCTTCATGGCCGGTTGCCTGCAGGGCGTCTGCTCCGGATTTTTGAGCGGCCAGAGCATGCTCAACGGTGGTGACGGTCGATATAACTTTTCCGCCATAGGCGTGCACTTTTTTTATTAGATCTCCTCCCTTGCCCAATGATATATTGAGAACAGGAACCTTTTCCTCAATGGCGACCAGAGCGTTTTCGTAAGCGCCGGGCATCAGAAGCGTTGCTCCGACGGCGAAAGGCTTGTCCGTCAGTTTCCGTATCTGTCTGATTGAGTCTCTCGTCTTGGTGGGGCTTAATGGACCGGTGGCGAGATAACCGATTCCGCCAGCGTTGCATACCGCGGCGACAAGTTCCGGCACGCTGATCCAGCTCATGCCGGGAAGAATAATCGGGTATTTAATCCCAAACAATTCGGTAATGGCTGTTTTCATAAGATGGGTCCTTTTTAAAAAGTTATTTTTTCGTTTGAGGTACGCAAGCCAGCATATCTTTAAGCGTGATGTCCGGATGATGATAGCGTTTCTTTTTTGCCGTGCCGCGTCCATACTGAATGGCTTCTTCCGGACACCACTGAATGCAGGCAAAGCATTGTTCGCAGCGATGCTGCCATACAGGCTTGCCATCCACCAGCGATATATTCAAGGCTGGACAAATTTTTTCGCAGATGCCGCAATGATTGCATTTTTCATCGGCAAAAAAGGGTTTATCCATTTGAGGAACCCGGTTAAACGTTTTGCGGTAAACGGCTGAGAAAAAAATATTTTGCCAGAGGGGACCTTTTTCCGGTTCTTGTACTTTCTGCGCGCGGATAATCCGGGCTATTCCATTTATTTTATCCAAGGCATTTTTAAACATTTTCTGTTGTTTTTCCTGTGACGTTGCGCCGCCCCAGGGTATGTAATTGCTGGGCAGGCAAATGGAAAATCCCGAGGAAAGTTTTATGTTTCTCTTTTCCAGCAGACTTTTTAATTGAATCAGGGTGGCGGCAACCTGACCGGCATTAACGCCTATGGCAAAATAATATTTTTCCGCATCCATTGCCAGACGATCTAAAAAATCGATCACCGGCGAGGGTATTCCCCAGATGTGAACAGGGAAAATAAAACCAATGTTGTGAGAGCCGGTTTTAATCGGGTCGCGGCCGACGAGCTTTGTGGAAATAACTTCGGAATCGTTGAGCATGGTGGACAGTTTTCGGGCTGTCCAGAGTGAGTTTCCCGTTCCTGTGTAACAATAAATTGTAGTTTCCATTTTATATCATCACTGTTCCATTTTAAGAACCCTGTCATAAATGCTTTCCGAAAATCCATGGATGCGAATTTTGTTAATAACAGCCAGGGGAACTTCGTCTCCATCATCTATTTCTTTTCTCTTGGCAGCGGCAGTTTCGTCAGTATCCCTGTTGTATTCGATAAAGTCGAGATTTTTGGACTTTAAAAAATCCCGTGCCTTGTCACATTCCTTGCAATCATTTTTGGTATAAAGAACGATATCCATTTTCTTTTTAGCCTTGATTTTGGATGCATCCTCTTGAGCCTGCTGCGGAGGAGTTTGGGATTCACTCTTATGAATTTCAATGTTTTTTGCAGCGTGTTCCTGCGGAGGCGGATAATCCGTGATTTGCGTCTCTCCGTTTTCATCGACCCATTTGTAAAAATCGGCTGTTGCCGTTTGGCAAAAACATACTGAAAACAAAGCCAATAATAACAGATATTTTTTCATGATTTGCCCCTTACGGTAATGAAAATATTGTGTTTCATTCGTTAGATGTTTCAGCACACCCTGAGCATGCTTCGTTAAATCTTTTGTAAAACTAACTTAAATTATTGATGAATGTCAATTTTTTTCTCGGAACTTGTTTTATAATTATTTTGAATTTATTGTTTTAAAATCATTGATTTTTATCAATCTATTTCTATATGATAGAAAACATAAAGGAGAGTTTATGTTTGGTCGTCCGGTAAGCCTTTTTACAGTTTTTGGATTTGAAATCAAAGTGGATCTCAGCTGGCTTCTTCTGGCGGCATTGATCACCTGGTCCCTGGCCAGCGGGCTTTTCCCTGAATATTACAAGGATCTGCCTCAATCCGCTTACTGGTGGATGGGGGTTGCAGGTGCCGTGGGACTTTTTTTATCCATCATTATTCATGAACTCACGCATTCCCTGGTTGCCCGTCATTACGGCGTATTGATGAAGGAAATAACGCTTTTTATTTTCGGCGGTGTGGCTCACATGGAGGAAGACCCGCCCAGCCCCAGAGCGGAATTCATGATTGCGGTTGTCGGTCCTCTTTCCAGTTGCGCGCTGGCCATTGCTGCGTTCCTACTCTATAAACTGGGTTTACAAAGCGGCTGGCCGGTAACACTGACCGGTGTGTTGAATTATTTATCCTGGCTGAATATGATTTTGGCTCTTTTTAATCTGATTCCCGCGTTTCCGCTTGATGGCGGCAGAATATTACGTTCCGCTCTCTGGAAATGGAAAAAAGATGTGCGCTGGTCAACTCATATTGCTTCGCAGATCGGTGGCGGTTTTGGCCTTGTGTTAATCATTATGGGAATATTTTATATTGTCAAAGGTAATTTTGTCAGCGGTCTTTGGTGGTTTTTAATCGGCATGTTTGTCCGCGCCGCGGCGCAAAGTTCTTACAGACAGGTTCTGGCTCGCGGTCTTTTTCATACGAAGAAAGTCAAGGATTTGATGGTGACCAACCCTGTCACTGTTCCCCGATCCATATCCCTGGACGATTTCATTCGCGATTATGTTTACAAATACCACTTTCAGGCTTATCCGGTAGTGTCTTTCGGCAGATTGGCCGGTTGCATTTTCCTAAAGCAAATCGCTTCCATCCCCCGGGAAGAATGGTCCCAACATACGGTGGGAGAAATCGCCTTACCCTGCAGCAAAGATATAACAATAGGTTCGGAGGAAAATGCCAATAAAGCCCTGGAGGTGATGAACCGGACGGGCAACAGCCGTCTGCTGGTTGTGAATGGCGATGAGTTGGAGGGCATCATCTCTATCAAGGATATGCTTTCCCTGTTGTCCCTGAAAATGGAATTAAATGATCTGGAAAAAAGCCAGTAGAAGTTATATTTTAACACTTTTCCCGGCAAAAAAAGTTTTATATTCTGTCAAATATCCCTCTTTCGAGGGATTGCGTCCTCTATAATTTTCGAATATAAACCGTTTCAATTAAAATGAATTTTGATCTTGAAATTCTTACACCATTTCAGCTTGACTGTTCGGAGATTTTTTTGTAATTAAACATGACATTGAGTTATCCGGTGTTTTGAAGGGACCGCTTATGTCGAAAGCAGAAATACTCGAACCACGTAAAATTCCGTCACAAAAGCGTTCACGCGAAACTGTGGCTGCCATCTATGAGGCCGCGATACAAGTCTTTACTGAAATCGGATTCACGGAAGCAACCACGGAACAAATTGCCGAAAAGGCCGGGGTGTCCATAGGAACTCTTTATAATTATTTCATCAACAAAGAGGCCATATTGCATGGTTTATGGGAAACGTTTGAGAAGGATATCAGGGTCGTGACACAAACGACGGATAAACTTATCCGTGATCAGGGGTGTTTTGATCACCGGATTTTGCCGATTCTCATGAATATTGTTCTGAACCTCGTCAGTCATGATAAGTTACAAAATCGGCTTTTCATCAGCCCCATCGGTTTGCCGGAGACTATTATCCAAAAGCGCAGAGCGCTGGGCATCTATATGGAATCGGTGATGGAAGCGGTATTTCGAGATTTTTCTAATGTTCGCATTAAAAATCCAAAAATTGGCGTACATATTATTTGGACGACCGTTCAGGCTGTTTTTCACGATTATATCCTTTCGGTTTCTGATGAAGTAAAACCTGAAGAATTTATGGCTGAGCTAGGCGATATGATGGGACGCTATATTTTCGTCGATTACGAGCCGTCATGATTTTATCCGGAAGTCATGGATAAAACCGCTCATTCTTGATTATAATCCCTCCACGCGGCAAGGTAGATAGCGATGCATCGGCGTCCCAAACCGGTCGCGGTTTGTATTTTTTGTCAATCGGTTAACATTCGCTCCGTACTTAACACCGTTGTATATCAGGCCAAATCCGTGCGGCATCACCACATGGCCTTTGCGCGCCGTATCCGTGATTTCCAGCTCGATTTCTTCACTGCCTGCTTCCGTCGTGACCCTGACCTGTTGCCCATCTTTTAAATTCAGGTTTGCCGCATCGTCCGGATGCATCGCCAGTGTGCAGGCGCGCTTGCCTTCATTCCAGGATGGATCGCGCATCAGCGTGTTCGCGTTCATGGAGCAGTGTTTTCCAGCCATGAGCACCAGTGGAAATTCCTTGGGTAGAGTAAGCGCCGCTTCTTCTCTTTGCGTGTCGATGCTTCTGAGTTCATCGATCAATTCCGGAATATGAAGATTTATTTTTTTATCCGCGGTTTTGATTTCCGCGAAATTATTTCCTTCATCGGCTTTGCCCACCCAGATGCCTTCGGGATGATCTAAAATCTTCTGGAAAATTTCCTCGCCCAGTGCGGGGCCCGGTTTAAAGCCCGCCCTTGCCGCGTTTTCCTGGAAAGATTTGGGCGAGACCTGCAAAAGTCCCCAGAGGGCAGCCAGATGGACGGAGCCCATTGCTTTCCCCAGCGTCTTCCCCAGAATAAACGGCATGGTTTTCATTGCCTTCGGTTCCGTCATGGCAAATTCCATCAAGGCCTGTCCAAAAGCGGCATGACTTTCTTCGGCCGCCTTGAAGAGTTTCTCCGGAATCGGAGGAATCAGGCCGAGCTTGTCCGCCAGCCGCAGATCGATTTCGCCCTGTTCCAGCGGCTCTCCCTCCGGTTCGATAATCGGACGACGCATCTGAAAGAATATCCCCGGATATGTAATGGGGAAAAAGGTTCCGTCCCAGGATTCGTAGCCGGAGCGGGAAGGTAGCACGTAATGTGAAAGAGCGGCCGTTTCGGTCATGGCCAGTTCCACCGTTACCAGCAGGTCCAAATGCTGAAACGCTTTTTCATAAGCCGTCGTATCCGCGTAGGAACGCAACGGATTCAAACCGGAAACCAGAACCGCGCGCAATCTCTCGGGATGATCGGAAAGAATTTCTTCCGGCATGACGTTTGGCGGAAAACATCCGCAAACCGGAAAGGCATTGGTCGTGACCGTTCGCCAGATTTTCGGATCTCGCTCATCCGTGTTGGGGCCGAAGGGCACGATGTGGCCGGGAATGATATTCCCGCCGGGGACGCAGAGCCTGCCGCAGATGGATTGAAGCATAACCATGAGGTAGGAATTTAAACCACTATGGCGTCCCATGAAAATACCGAGATCATAACGCAGTGATGATTTGCGTGTGGCGTACGCCTGGGTCACCTTGTAAACCTGATCAAAATCGAGCTCGCAGACTTTCAGGGCGGCCTGGACATCAAAATTTTCAAAATACTTTTTCACTTCACCGAAACCCGATGTGTGATTTTCCATGTAGGATTTGTTTTCCCAGCCCTCTTTCAGAATAATGGCGATCATGGATTTGAGCAACAGGGCGTCCGTGCCGGGGCGAATCCGAAGATGGATATCCGCGATTTTTGCGGTTTCGGATATACGGGGATCAACAACCATCAGCAACTTATCCGGATCTTTAGAAAGACGCTGAAGATGCCGCGGGGCCTGCGGGATCTGATGGCTTTGCATACCATTCCAGCCGAATATCAAGAGAACATCGGTATTCATAACATCAGGACCGTCATGCAGGTACTGCTTCCCGTGTGTGCGTCCGCACACCCAGAACGCGCCGGAAAATTCCTGAGCGAGAGCGCTGTACTGGTACTGTGAGCCCAGTCCGCGCATCAGCGTGACGCCGAAAGCGACTTCCAGATGGCAGCTCTGATTTCCTCCGCCCATATAGGCAAAGGAGCGCGGCCCGTATTGACCGACAATACCTTTGAGTTTGGAAGCAATTTCATCAATGGCCTGATCCCAGGAAATCCGTTCGAATTTATTTCCGACTTTTTTCAAAGGGTATTTCAAACGGTCAGCGTTGTGCTGGTGATACGCGACATTCATGCCTTTCCGGCAAATGTATCCTTCGCTTTTAACATTGGACTTGTCCGCCTTCACCTTGACGATGCGGTTGTTTTCCACCTCGATTTCCAAACCGCAATTCTGCGCACACAAAACACATCCGGTTTTATGTAGGGTTCCCATAAAATGCCTCCCGGGGCTAACCGCCCCTTGTGATATTTGTCTTTATCGCTGGGCGAGACGAAGCTTTTTAATGATTTCAAACAAATCACGCCGTTGTTCTTTTGTTAAAACCCGCAGAAACTCCTTATTGGCCGCATCAATCATTTCGATTGCCGCTTTGCTTAATTCGTTGCCCTTGGGGGTTAAATGGATGTGGATGGAACGCCGGTCGTCGGGATTGTTTTTCCGTTCGATGAATGCCGCGGTTTCCAGGCGATCCAGAATACCGGTCAGCGTCGCGCTGTCGAGCTCTGTTTTCCTGCCGAGTTCGCTGGATGTAATCTGATCTTCCATATGGAGAAAACCGAGAACCAGAGCTTGAACAGGGGTGAGATTGAGTTCGGCTACCTTTTGGGAGAGAAACCGGCTGGCGAGTTGGTTGGCTTTGGCAAACTGAAAAAAAATACAATCCATTTCCTGCATAGGGCCATCTTCCTTGTATGCAATTTACTTGTATGCGAGTATTATACAAACGCTGCGGGATGTCAAGATTTTTAATATTCCGGGAGTGAAAAAGCTTTCATTATTTCAGCTATACAGACTTAAAATAAGCTTTCCATAAATCTTGACAATTATAGTGCAATCCATTAGCTTACCAATCTAATGTGAAGCATGAGGTCATCGCTTCATATGGGTCTGAAAGTGCTGGAAGGGGGATAAAATGTTTGGGACGCTTATTACCACGCATGGTAACCTTGGAAATGAATTGATAAAATCAGCGGAAATAATCAAGGGACCGCTGGAGAATACAATGCATATTTGCATTGACCAGACAAAAAATGTTGAAGATTTGACAAAAGAAATCAACAGTGCCATCAAAAAACTGGATAAAGGAAAAGGCGTTTTAATCCTGACGGATCTTTTCGGCGGGACGCCTTCCAATATATCACTTTCTTTTATGAAAGAAGGGAAAGTGGAAGTTCTGACCGGAGTAAATCTGCCCATGGTGCTGAAATTATCAGAGGCGAAAGAAGATATGACGTTACGTGATTTCGCCTGCCTGATTAAGAACAGCGGCGAAAAAAATATTATGCTGGCCAGTGAAATTCTAAGCAAAAAAGCTAACAGGTAAGTACGTGGCTAAAGATCTGAATATAGCGCTGGTGCGGGTTGACAGCAGGCTGGTTCATGGCCAGATCTTGGAAGCCTGGGTGCCCTTCATCAAGGCGAAATGCATTATTGTTGTTAACGACAAAGTAGCCGCGGATCCTTTTCTCGAAACGGTGATCAAAATGGCGGTTCCCAGCGACATGGAAGTGATTATCAGTTCCATAGATGATTTTGTTCAGAATTACACCTTCATGCATGGTCACGGGAAAAGAACCATTGTTCTGTTCGGGAGCATTGCTGATGCGTGCAACGCTTATGAACGGGGATTCCATTTTGATAAATTAAACATTGGTAATGTTCATAATAATGAATACAAGGTGTGTTGTTCTTCATCGGTATTTTTATGCGATGAGGAAATCAGCACGCTGGAAAACCTTTTGAAGAAAGCAGGTGTTTTCGTTGAAGTGCAGAGGGTGCCAAAAGGAAGGGCTGTGAATATCAAGGAAGCGCTGAAAGATTTCTGGCATGTCAAATAGAAAAATTCATAGGGCTGTAGACGGACCGCTTGGGATGCTGCGCGATTCATTCAATAAAAATATGTTGCTCTAGAAATCAGCGGTAGGCCTGCTCACCAATAACTTTCAAAAAATCTGACGGGTGTTTGAATGTTTTCTGAAATTATTTTAATATCGGTTTGCGGAAGCCTGTTGTGTCTGGATCGTGTTTTTATTCAGGCGATGATTTCGCGGCCGATTGTTATCGCTCCCGCTATCGGATTTTTTTTGAACAATCTTTATGCCGGACTGATCATCGGCGCGTTGATTGAGCTCATTTGGATTGACCGCCTGCAGATAGGAACCTACATCCCTCCCAATGATTCCATCGCGGCGGTCGTAGCGACGTCCGTTGCTTCCGTGGCCGGATCACATTTAGGACGTGTCTCGCCGGAGATTATTGCGCTCTCAGTGCTCGTGGCGATTCCCTGCGGTTTGCTCGCCAAGGAGCTTGATGTTATCAATGTGAAATACAACAATATGCTTTCAGACAAGGCATTGGAAGATGCGAAGGACGTCAATATCAAAGCGATAGAACGAAAAAATTATATGGGATTAATCAGGGTATTTTTAGTATATGCTCTTTTCCTGCTCGCCGCGCAGATGGTTCTTGTCCCTTCCGTTATCTGGTTGTACCCTAAATTCAATCAGACGTTGCTGACCGCTCTTTCCTTTACGTATTATTTTCTACCGCTTCTGGGCATTGCGGTGGCTATCAATATGCTTAAGCTACGCAATGCCATTCCGGTGGTCTGTGCGGTATTTTTAGTGGTAGCCGTTCTTTTGGAAATATTCCATGTCTGACAAGGGTTCTTTGCCGGTCACTATTAACCGGATGAAAAAAGCCGATCTTCCTGAAATCATCGCCATCGAGCGTGAATCGTTTTCCACGCCCTGGACCATGGGAATGTTCCACCATGAGATTGAAAGCGAACATTCCCGGTGTCTTTGCGCGCGAATCAATGATTCAGATAGGAGTACCGTGGCAGGCTACATTATTTTCTGGCTGATTGCCGATGAAGTTCATTTGCACAATCTGGCGGTCGGGAAAAAATACAGAAGACAGGGCCTTGCCTGGACATTGATGGAAACCATGAAAAAAATCGGCGGGAAAAATGAAGCGGTGGTCCAGACCCTGGAAGTTCGGAAATCGAACATCGAAGCAATAACTCTTTACCAGAAGTGCGGTTTTGTAGTAAAAGGAATCAGGCCGCTTTATTACGTGGATACGAAGGAAGACGCCCTGATTATGTGGGCGGATATTAACCCCGCTGGCAAATGAGTGGCGCATTTAAAAAGGTTCATATGGCTGGAAACATTTACATTGGAGAAATTATAGGAAACGAAGAGATTCAGGAAAACTGCTTTCTCATGCGGATAAAAATTCCTCCCCGATTTGAAAAACCGTTGCCGGGACAGTTTGTCATGATTCGTATAGCGGGATTGAATGATCCTTTTCTGTCCCGTCCCATCAGTATCTATTCCTTTTCCAGCGGGAAACAATCGTCTTTGCTGGAATTGCTCTATCGTGTTGTCGGCAAGGGCACGCAGATTATGGCGGGATTGATTGAAGGCTCCCAGGTGGAAATCAACGGCCCCTTGGGCAACGGCTTTCATACCAAATCGTTGAAAAAAAATATTGTGATGATCTCCGGTGGAATGGGCATAGCGCCTCTGTCGTTGTTTCTTGAAACCTTAAGCCGAAAATCCTCATCTTCTTCATCCGTGGCGATCATGTATCCGGGTTTTCAGAGCCTGTCCGCGGCTGTCGGCCTGGAAAAAGTTCGCAAAGTGTGCCGCGATGTCAACGTTTGCACCGACGACGGAACACTTGGCAAAAAGGGTTTTGTCACACAGATTTTTCAAAAGGACATGAAGAATTTTACACCGGAAAATACGTCCATCTTCGCCTGCGGACCCAAAGAAATGCTGAAAGCTTTGGCAAAACTTTTAAACAAAAGCAAGTTTGTTTGCCAGGTATCGTTGGAAGAGCGGATGGCCTGCGGCACCGGCGCTTGCATGGGGTGCGCGGTGGCTGTAAAAGATCAAAGAGGTGGATTCGCTTACAAGCGGGTGTGCGCAGACGGACCGGTTTTCAATCTGGCGGATATCATCTGGGAAGATAAAGATCAATGAAGACAAAATCACTTCCAACCATGGCCGTGAAAATAGGGCGGCTGAAACTGAACAATCCGGTCATGACGGCATCCGGCACATTCGGCTACGGTGAAGAATATGCCGATTATATTGATTTAAACAAACTCGGCGCAATTGTTGTCAAGGGGTTGTCACTCAAACCGCGTCTCGGAAATCCGCCGCCGCGCATCATGGAAACCACCGGCGGGATGCTCAATGCCGTGGGGTTGCAGAATATCGGCGTTGACGCCTTCATCGAAGAGAAAATGCCTTTTCTGCGACAATACGACGCGAAGATCGTCGCCAATATTTACGGCGAAACGTACGATGACTATAAAAAGGTTGCCCGGAAGCTGAGTTCGACAAAAGGTTTGCACGCCCTGGAAGTTAATATTTCCTGCCCCAACGTGAAAAACGGAGGACTAAGTTTCGGTTCTGATCCGGAAGTCGCCGCCCGGGTGACACGCATCGTCAAGGATGAAACGCCTCTGCCCGTGATTGTCAAGCTTACTCCCAATGTGACTGATATTGCGGCAATTGCGGAAGCGGTGGAAAAAGCGGGAGCAGATGCTGTATCATTAATCAACACGTTGACGGGAATGTCCGTGGATTTGAAAACGAGAAGACCTCATCTGAGAAATATAACCGGAGGATTATCCGGTCCGGCGATAAAACCGGTCGCCTTGCGGATGGTGTGGCAGGTGGCGCAAAGAGTTTCCATCCCGGTGATCGGCCTCGGTGGCATCATGACAGCCGAGGATGCCCTGGAGTTTCTGATTGTCGGAGCTAGGGCCGTACAGATCGGCACCGCCAACTTCGTGAATCCTCAAGCCACGATGGAGATTGTCGAGGGCATTAGAAACTATCTGGTCGTCAACAAAATAAAAGACATCAACGAAATCATTGGCACGTTTAAAATTCCCCTTTCATAAAGGGAGCGTGAGGGAGATCTCCTTGCGCGTGGTACTGGTGCGATCATGTTAATGATTCAGCAATATTCAGATTACATCGAAGGATTATTGGATCCTGCGCAATGACGGCATATCATTAGAACAAAGGCATTCTCATGATAAAAAACAGTCATATTTTGAAAGAATTTGAAGATTCATTCATCCGCAGGGAAGGTCAACTTTCTCCGCAAAAAGCATTTGATATCTTCTCCTCCATGTGGCAGGAGGCGATGAATATGGGCGTAATACCTTTTAAAGATTCGCTCGATGAAATAGAAGTTGATATAAAAATGGCAAGGATACTCAATTCATGTTTGAAAAAATAATTTGTTCCATCTCTGCTAAACTTGATGCCAGCGACATTCCCTATATGCTTATCGGTGGGCAGGCTGTTTTGCTTTATGGTGAGCCGCGGTTAACCCGTGATATTGACATAACACTCGGCGTTGACATTGATCGGCTAACAAACATCATTTCTATAGCCAACGATCTTGCGCTTGAGATATTACCGGAAAAAGTGGAAGACTTCGTCAATAAAACGATGGTTTTGCCGGTCCTTCACGAAGAAACGGGAATAAGAGTTGATTTTATTTTTTCTTTTTCTCCATATGAACGTCAGGCAATAAGCAGAGCAAGAAAAGTCAAAATGTTTAAAAGCGTTGTATGCTTTGCTGCGCCGGAAGATGTCATTATTCATAAGATAGTGGCAGGAAGACCACGGGATATGGAAGATATCAGAAGCATCATTTTGAAAATGCCGGATATAGACATAGCGTATATCCGGCAGTGGCTCAACGATTTTTCCGATGTATCGGAGGAACATGATATCAAAGAAAGATTCGAAGAGATCATTGATAAGTTACGGTCATAGCCGGATATCAATAAAAAACAGAACATTCCAACCGTAAATCATATTTGTCCGCCGTTGGCGGAGATGTCCCAATACTGCATCGGGACAGAGGTGGATAATAAATTTCAACATGAGAAAAAATTCGGAAGAAATCATCGAAGGCGTTTATTTAATTGGAGGCGCGGGAATGACGTCTGCCGATGACGCGGCGATTTACCTAATCGACTTCGCGGGCGATCTTGTTTTGATTGACGCGGGGGCGGGTAAAAGTTTTTCACAGATTATCCGCAACATTGAAATGCTCGGCCTGAATCCCGCAAACATTTCCCATTTGATCCTGACGCATTGCCACATCGACCACATCGGCTCGGCGCCTTTCTTCAAAAAAAAATATGGCACAGAAATACTGATTCACGAACTTGATGCGGTTGCCGTGGAGACTGGCGATTCCCGAAAAACAGCCGCCAACTGGTACGGCACGACTTTTCCGCCTACGGCGGTTGACCGGAAACTGAAGGGCGAAAACGAAACATTAAGATTCGACGATGAAGCATTGCACTGGCTCCATACACCCGGCCACACGCCCGGTTCGATTGCTCTTTATCTGGACCGATCAGGGAAACGGGTTCTTTTCGGGCAGGACATTCATGGTCCCTTTCACAAGGATTTTGACTCCGATATCGAAGTATGGAAAAAATCAATGCAGAAATTACTGGAGCTTAATGCGGATATTCTTTGCGAGGGACATTTTGGAATATTTGACTCCAAAGAGCGCACTCGCTCCTATATCGAAGGGTATCTGGAAGAATATGAATAATGCACGATATGAACAACCAAACGACTTGATTCCATTACGTCTGAACATTTAAGGAGCGTATTATGAAAGAATCCTGGTCAACAATAAAGGCATTTCTAAGCGGATGGGGCAGTTTTGTCTTCGGGATAGTTGCAACTGCAATCCTGCTGTATATTGTGTATCTCATCGTCAAAGGAAGTTTCTTTTAAGGGAATCAATTCTAGAAATGATACTGTAAGGCCTTTGTCACAACCACCTGATTTTCGATTCCGGTGCATGCCGTTGGATTATTTTAAACTCGCGAGAAATTCCTTTCCTTCTTCGAGTGTTTTAACAAGAACAATATTTTTTCTGCCTGTGAACGTTATAATCCCCCTGAAGATGACTTCCTGCAATCCTTCCACGCCGTAGATCGCTGTATGTTTGACATAAGGGGTATTTTCTTTCGCGAATTCCCGGGCGGCATTGGATACCGATAAATTAAAACTAGCGCCTTTGACGTTGATAAGCACCAGCGCCGAATTTTTTGGCTGAATGGCGACCAGCGCTTTGGCCCTTTCGATCAGGTTAAGTATTTCATTGGGTTTGCAGTAAGACCAATCCTGATATGCAATCCTTACTCCGTTGTGCGTAATAAAACTTATGCCTGCCATTTTCCGTTTCCTTTTGATGGATTTTTCGAATTCACCATACTACCGGTTAAATCTTAAAATTCGCAGCATTCACACGTATCAGAGTTGTATTTGAAAAGATATTTATTTAAGATTTTGAAAGTATAAAGTGATTCCGTTTGTATGTCAATTGTTTTGAAAGTAAAAAATAAATGAGATATCGTATAAGTGGCTGGTAGCGTAATTAAGAGCAGGTATTGAAAGATCATGTTTTCATACTCTGTTTTATCTTTACAGCGATTTCTCTGACCTGTTGTATGACTTTCTTTTCGTTGATGGTCAGAAGCTGGCGGTTTTCCATGACGACCTTGCCATTGATGATGACCGTGTCAACGTCCGCGCCGCTTGCCGCGTACACAAGATGCGAATACTCACTGTAAAGCGGCGTCAAATGGGGCTTATTCAGACCGATAATGATGATATCGGCTTTCTTACCAGGTTCCAGGGAACCGATTTTTTTCTCCATTCCAAGAACTTTTGCGCCCTGGATGGTGGCCATGCGCACAACCGTGTGCGCGTCCATGACCGTCGGATCAAGTCGCGCGACTTTGTGCAGTTTCGCAGCCATGGACATTTCCTTGATAATGTCCAGAGTATTATTGCTGGCGCAGCCGTCCGTTCCTAACCCGACGGTAATGCCTGCTTGAATCATCTCCGGCACAGGCGCCACGCCGCTTGCCAGTTTCATGTTGCTGGCCGGGTTGTGTGAAACTTTGCACCCGTGATCGGCAAATAGCTTCATGTCTTCTTCCGAAAAACACACGCAATGAAATGCGATAAAATTTTCATCCAGGTAACCGATGTCTTTCAGATAGGATACGGCACCCTTGCCGAATTTCTCTTCTAGCTGTTTTTTTTCGCCGGTGTTTTCCAGCAAGTGCAATCCTATCGGCACGTCAAAATCCCGGGAAAGTTTTTTCACGTCATCCAGCAGAGGTTTGGAACAGGTATAAAGCGAATGCGGTTCGATAATGATGTTCACCAAAGGATCATCGCGCCATTTTTCAATGAGCATCTTTGTGTAAGCCGTGCCTTCCGCGACCGTCGCAAAATTAGGCGAGGGATGATCGAAAAGCACCTCGCCGAGAAGGCAGCGAATGCCGGCCGCTTTGGCCGCGCGGGCTGCTTCGTTTTCGAGAAGATACATATCGCAGAAAGTGGTCGTGCCGGATTTAATCATTTCGGCAATGGCAAGCAGCGATCCCCAGTAGGCCAGGTCCTTATTGACGTATTTGGCCTCGTCGGGGAAAATGTAATTGTTGAGCCATTCCATCAATTCGAGATCATCGGCGATGCCGCGGAAACAGGTCATCGCCGCATGCGTGTGACAATTGACAAAGCCGGGCATGATCAGGGAATCTTCGGCAATGATCATTTGCTTAGCCGTGTATTGCTTTGTTATTTTATTCGTGGAACCGACGGCGACAATCTCGTCTTGATCAATGGCAACGGAGGCGCGATTGAGACATGTGTTATCGGGATCGAGCAGCAGCGCTTTTGCGCCGGTGACGATTAAATCAACATCCCGCATAAGACGTTTCCTTAAGAGCAAGTTATAGATGATGCCCTGCTATTCTTTTTCAGTGGGGCAGACCAAAAACATAATAGATGAGGCACAGTAAGCCCAGCAAAGCCGCTCCGGCAGAGATTTCCTTTCCACGTCCCGTAAGAACTTTTAAAAAAGGATGAAGCACAAGGCCGGCGGTCAGACCGTTGGCAATATTATACGTAAACACCATGACGACGATGGTCGCAAACGAAGGCACCAGTTCCGTGAGGTCGTCAAAATCAATTTTTTTGATGGAGCTGATCATCAGCAGGCCGACGGCGATGAGCGCCGGACCATATGCGTACTGGAGGTGCTGCATGGGTTCAATAAGCGGAATAAAGAACAGGGAAGCGGCGAAAAGAAGGGCCGTCGTTACAGAAGCCAGCCCTGTGCGGGCGCCTTCCTTGATTCCGGTCGCGGACTCGATATAGGCACCGCTTGTTGATGTTCCGACCGCGGCGCTGAACATACAGGTGGCGGCATCCACCATCATCGGACGCTCAATATTGGGGAAGTTGCCTTTTTCGTCAAGCATATTGCCGGCCGATCCGACGCCGACCAGCGTTCCAAGTGTATCCAGAAAGCCCATGAGAAACAGTGTCAGGAGAATCGGCAGCATGCTGATCTTCAGCATGCCGACAATATCCATTTTAAAAGCGATGGCGCTTAAATTATAATCTCCGACAAAGGGCATCGCCATGACAGCCTTGGGAGCTTCGCCGTGTCCCGTTAAATACCCCAAAATGGCGGTGGCCGCAATACCCAGGATGATTCCACCGCGCACGCGGAAATACATCAGCATGCTGATAAACAGAAAGCCGAACATGGCCAGAAGGACCTGCGTTGACCGGAGATCACCGATTTTCAGAGGTACCGGGGGAGCGGAAAGCACCGAAGCGCCGCTTTGAAGGAGTGCCTGCGGTGGCATTCCGGCCACCGAGCTGGTTACGATTCCTGTTTCGTAAAGCCCGATAAAGGCAAGGAATAAACCGATGCCGACGGCGAAGCTGTGTTTGAGGCTTGTGGAAATGGAATTGGCCAGCCACGAACGGATGCGGAAGAGGGTGATGAGGGCGAAGGCCAATCCGCTGATAAAGACGGCTCCCAGACGCTGTTCCCAGCCGATGCCCATGACGGCCAGGCCGAAAGCGATGAAAGCGTTCTCACCCATGTAGGGCGCGACGGCAAGCGGCCGGTTGGCCCAGAGGCCCATCAGCATTGTGCCGAAGACAGCGGCCAGAATGGTGGCCACGGTACTCGGACCCGCCGGTATGCCGGCAAAACTCAGAATAGCCGGATTTACGACGATGATGTAGGCCATGGTCACGAAGGTCGTGGCACCGCCCAGAATTTCCGTCCGCACGGTTGTCCCGTTATCGCGCAATTTGAAAAAGCGTTCCATAAACATTTATCCTACCTCGCATGTCTATTTTTTTTCATCAACTTCTTAATGTCACCGGGAGCAAAGATCCCTTCTTCCGTGATAATGCCTGTTACATATTTTGCCGGTGTCACATCAAAAGCCGGATTTTTCGCATGGCTGAGTCCGGAGGTTAATTGTATCTTTGAAATCTTTTTGCTTTCATCCAATCCCACCATCATCAGAACTTCGTCTTCGTCTCTCGCTTCTATCGGGATTTGATCGCCGTCCGGACAATCAAAATCAATCGTGGTGGAAGGGGCCGCCACATAAAAAGGGATATTGTTCTCTTTAGCCAGGACCGCCTTTTCATAGGTTCCTATTTTGTTGGCGACATCGCCGTTGGCGGCAATCCGGTCCGAACCTGTTATGACAAGGTCCACTTCGCCTTTTTTCATGTAATAGCCCGCCGCGTTGTCCGCAATAACGACATGAGGAATTTTTTCTCCGGCCAGTTCAAAAGCGGTCAGCTTGGCACCCTGGCATCGCGGTCTTGTTTCATCGACGAAAACAAAAACATTTTTTCCGGCGCGCTTTGCCTTGTACGCCGGTGAAAGTGCCGAGCCCCAGTCCACAAAGGCAAGCCATCCGGCATTGCAGTGGGTTAATATCCGGCAGCCGTCTTGCATCAGCGCCTCTCCGTGATTGCCGATTCTCTCGCAGAAATCCGCATCCTCATCGGCGATGGATTCGGCTATTTCCAAGGCTTTTTGTTTGTCCTTAGCCTGCAAAACTTTGTTGACGGCATAAAACAGATTCTGAGCGGTGGGGCGCATGCTTCTGATATAGTCGGCTGCCCTGGAAAGATTTTCGTCCACCAAAAATGCTTGGGCCATGGCATAGCCCGCCGCCGCTCCAATGGCGCCGGCACCCCGGATAATCATGGTTTTGATGGCCTGTGACGTTTGAATGTAATCCCTGCATTCATAGATTTTGAATTCATAGGGGAGCCGGGATTGATCAATCATCATCACCGCATTTGCTTCCATCCAGACCGTTCTGTAATGTCTGCCGTTGACTTCCATTGTTTCTGCCTACTTTCCTTCAAAGTCAACCAGTGAGAAAACTTTATAACCGGCTTGTTCGAGTTTTTTCCTGCCGCCCAATTCCGGCAGATCGACAATGAAACTTGTCTCGACAATTTTTCCTCCCACTTTCTCGATTAAATTTGCCGCGGCAAGTGACGTGCCGCCGGTAGCCAGCAAGTCGTCAATCAGTACTACTTTCTGTCCTTCTTTTACGGCATCAACATGTATTTCAATGGTATCGGAACCGTATTCCAGATCGTAGGTTATGGATTCCGTTTTGTGGGGCAGTTTCCCTTTTTTCCTTACCAGAACACAACCGACGCCCAACTCATGCGCAAGAACGCCGGCAATGATGAATCCCCTGGCCTCAATTCCGGCTACAGCATCAACCGCTTTGTCTTTATATCGCTTGTGAAGTTCCCGGACCACATCTTTCAGGCCATTCGGATCCTGGAATAATGTGGTGATATCCCTGAAAATGATGTCTTTTTTGGGAAAATTGTAAATGGAGCGAATCCTTCTTTTGATGTTTTCCGTAGCCCTTTCCTGGCTTTTGATTTTCGGAATGGTATTGATGAGCAGGTTGGCAACGTTATCCACATTTTTCCGGAATATTTCCAGGATGCCTTCCCACGATACCGGCTCCTCATCATCCTTCCAGCAGTCATAGTCGGTGGCCAAAGCGACTACCGCGTAGGGGATTCCCGCTTCATTGGCCAGAATGGCCTCGGGTGCCGTTGTCATATTGATGACGTCCCCTCCCCACATGCGGAACATTTTGCTTTCCCCCTTTGTGGAAAAACGCGGACCTTCAATAGTCACGACGGTTCCTTTTTTGTGGAACGTCAGATTCATTTCCTTGCATGTTTCGATTAAAAGGCTTCTAAGATCTTCGGAAAAAGGTTCCGCCATCGCCGTGTGAATGGGATTGTTCTCTTCGAATTTATCATAAAAGGTGATCTGCCGGTGTCTGGTGAAATCGATAAACTGATCCAGAATGACCAAATGGCCTCGTCCAATCGAACTTTTCAGACTGCCTGTGGCGGACGTGGCCAGGATATGGGTGCAACCCTTTGTTTTCAGGGCGTGGATATTGGCTTTGAAATTGACCTGCGTCGGAGGAAGGGTGTGTTCCTTGCCGTGCCGGGCGATAAGAACAACATCAACGCCCTTGATTTTACCGATTTTTAAAGGAGAACTGGGTTTTCCGTAAGGGGTATCCACCTCTATTTCTATTTGATCTTCCATGATGGAGGGATTGTCCAATCCGCTGCCGCCGATGATGCCGATTTTTTCCATTGTTTTTATCTCCTTGCCGTTTATTGTAAAAGATCACACGCTTTTAAAGAGTCGCGATTCACGTAGCTGAATGCAGATTGAATTGACTTGATAGGAAACTTCTTTCCCGGCGGGGAGTATAGGAAACGCCTTGTTGTATGTCAAGGGAATCTTGGCTTTGCCGAATCCAAATACGTCCGTTGCACTGCATCAGATTCTTTTATAAAAATTCCCGATAATGTATAGTCGGTGCTCTCAGTATTTTATTTTTTATTTTTATGCTAGTGAGACTCATTGAGAGCGAACGAAGTGATGCTCGAAACGTTAGTCGAACTATACCGGGCGCGAAGCGCCTTGGTATAGTTTACAAAAAGTGACAGGTGAGAAACCCTAGCACCATCTTAAAAATTATAAAAAAATGCTTCCTTATGAATCAGCGACATAAAATTATTTTTTTTATCATGTTCTGCTTGTCCGGTCTTTCTGGTTTGGCTTACCAGATGATATGGCTCCGGAAGGCATTTGCCGTTTTCGGTGTCATCACACCTATCCTATCCGTTGTCGTATCCGTCTTTATGTTCGGTCTCTTCTTGGGGTCATGGGCCGGTGGCAAATGGATAAAACCCATTGCCAAACGTTTGTCGGTATCTCCTATTTATTTTTACGCAACAGCAGAACTTCTCATTGGAATTGGAGGTATAACTGTTCCGTATGTATTTCTATGGGGTGATCGTTTAATTTTACCTGTTGGAGGGACGGGATCGTTTGCCTATCTCATCTTCTCAGGCATTGTCATCGCGATGGCTATGCTTCCATGTTGCGTTTTAATGGGTGCCACATACCCTTTTCTGCTGGCTTTCTTAGAGGAACACTATCCGAAAGAGAAAAATGGATTCAGTTTTCTTTATCTGGCTAATATGATCGGTGCCATGGCAGGGATATTGCTTTCGTCCCTCTTTCTGATAGAGATTTTTGGATTTCAACAAACCTTGTTGATGGCAGCCTGCATGAACTTTATTGCTGCCTTATTGGCTGTATGGATGGGTATCCGTTTTCTCCATGTTCGATTATCAAGCGCACGTGATACTGTAAAGTCATCAGCAAGTATATATCAACAGGCACACTCAAAACCTTACCTGACAAGAACAATTCTGTTGATCACTGGTTTCAGCTCCATGGGGATGGAGGTTATCTGGGTGCGGGCGTTCACACCGGCATTAGGAACGTTAATTTATTCATTTGCCGCTCTCCTTTTTACATATCTGCTGGCAACTAGTATGGGGGCATATCTTTATCGTTGTCATAGGAATAAACAATTGACCTGGAACACTGCTCTTGTGATCGCTGCGCTTTCGATTTCAGCATTCTTCCCTGTTGTTTTAAATGATTGGCGAATACCATTCCTAAGCAGATTGCCGATTTTAAATATATTGCCCTTCTGTTTTCTTCTCGGATACCTTACACCGAAATTAATAGACGAATACTCAGGCGGTGATCCTGATAGAGCGGGAACCGCCTATGCAATCAATATTGCCGGCTGTGTCCTTGGTCCGCTTGTTGCGTCTTATTTGTTGTTGCCGTTTTTCGGTTCCAGGATTTCACTGGTTATTCTTGCCTTACCCATTCTTTGGCTGTTGATGCAACATTGGAAAGATTTCAGGTCGATCTCCCTGCCGCGGGCAGTTTTCCCGCCTGCTACGGCAGCGTTACTTATCTGCTCAATCTTTGTTTCTAGTTCCTTCGAGGAGGGGTTTAAAAAAAATAATAGTGTGTTTCGCCATGATTACACAGCCACGGTACTTTCTTACGGCAATGGTCTCAATAAAAAACTGATGGTCAATGGCATTGTGATGACGGATTTGACCGCCACCACGAAAGATATGGCTCACCTCCCGCTTGTATTCCTGAATCGTAAGCCGCAATCGGCTTTGATGATCTGTTTGGGCATGGGAACGACATTGCGTTCCCTGGCAAGCTGGGGAATTGACGTGACCGCCGTGGAACTGGTGCCAAGTGTGAAAGAAGCGTTCGGATATTACCACGCGGATGCCAGTAAAATTCTTGCCCTTCCGAACGTGACGGTCATCGTTGACGATGGAAGACGATATCTGAGACGCGCAGAAAAGACGTTTGATGTCATTACGGTGGATCCACCACCACCTATGGAAGCTGCCGCTTCCAGCCTCCTTTATTCAGATGAATTTTATTCCTTGATTCGGTCACGATTGAAACCGGACGGTCTCCTTCAGCAGTGGATTCCCGAAGGAGATGATCTGACCCGTTTTGAAGCTGTCGTGACATCTCTGACCCACTCGTTCCCCTACGTTCGTATGTATCGATCGGTTGCAGAAGAGGGGTATCATTGTCTTGCTTCCACCACTCCTATCATTGTTCCTACAGAAGAGTATGCCGTATCACGAATGTCACAAAATGCGATCAATGACCGCCTCGAGTGGGACGTGAATTCAGAAACAAGGTTAATGGAGATATGGAGCAAGTTGCTCAGAGGGGAAGTCAATCTTTCTTTTTATACGAGAGACTCCGATATTCACATTACGGACGACAAACCTTTGAATGAATATTTTTTCGTTCGCTATTTAAAAACACAGAACGTTCATTCATTTGTTTTAAGGATGATCACGTTTTTAAGAGGCAAAAAGTTACATGAGGATCGCGATACGACTTATGCGGGTGCTTACAACGACAGGGGAATTCATTACGCGAAAACCAATCAGTATCAACGTTCAATCGAGGATTTCAATAAAGCCATCCTACTGAACACCAACTATGTCAATGCTTACAATAACAGGGGAGTGTCCTATATTATGCTGGGTCATAACAAGCTTGGATGCCAGGATATTCAAAAAGCATGCGAACTGGGCAATTGCACGACCTTGAAAGTTGCCAGACATAAAGGATGGTGCCCCTGATTCCATGAATGCAAGGAATTGTGCTTCAGTCCGTCATCATTGAATATTAATCATACAAACTCAAAATGATTAACCCCTTGTGGTGAACTCTTTAAAACATTCATTGTTCATCAATTTGTCCCGATTTCCTTAAATTTTTTCAGTAGATAATCTTGAATGCAAATCAAGGTCCATGATGCTTTGACAAGCGTCCTTAAAAATTTGGGAACTTTTTTCTTCCTCCTTTTGTCTAACATACAAAAGGCAAGCAAAGGCCTGAAAATTTAACAACCAAAGGAGGCATATATGAAAAGAGCAGTGCTTATTACATTGATCATGTTGATTTGGGTAAGCGTTCCCATGGCGTCAACAATCGGCGATGCCGTTGAAGTCAGTATCATAACGGATAATGGTCGGGAACTGCCGTTTTATACGGTAAAAAACCGATATCATCTTAAAAAAGTCTATGCCGAAGCCGTTAAGAGTGATTTTTATCGTATTGTTGTGCGCAACAAACTCAACTGCCGGATTGGAGTCGTTATTGCCGTGGATGGCCGGAACATCATTTCCGGTCAGAAATCCTGGCTGAAAAACACGGAAAGAATGTATATTCTTGACGCGTATTCTACCAATGAATATTCCGGCTGGCGCACCGGGCAGGATAAAGTCAACCGCTTTTATTTTACCGATGTCCCCGATTCCTATGCCGCCGCTTTCGGCGATGAATCGGCGATGGGAGTGATTGCTGTTGCCGCTTATAAGGAAGTGCAGCCATGTCCGCCTCCGATGGTTTTTTCTCATAAGACAACGGACAAGACAAAAGCTGAAGCCAGAGACATGGCGGCAGCTCCTTCTGCTCAAGAAAAAGGTCAAGCGCTGGAAAGCGCCGGCACAGGTTACGGTCATGAAGAGTATTCTCCGTCCTATCGTGTGGAGTTTGAACCGGAAAAGAAAAAATTTGAATCCATACTCATAAAGTACGAATGGCGCACAACGCTCTGTAAGATGAAGATCATCAACTGTGGCCGGAACTACGAACACTCCTATAACCGGATTTGGGAAAGCGACGGTTACGCACCTCCGCCGCCATGCTGTCGCTGATAATTTAATATTGGAAAATCAAGGGCAGGGGCAATGCATCCCCTGCCTTTTTTTTGAGAAAAATCTGATGACTGCACTTGACCATTCCGCCCTGCTTGCGGGGTGGTTACCTTAAATTCCCCCTTTGGAAAAGGGGGAGAAGAGGGGGGATACCGCTCAGCTTGCTGGGTGGATGTTCATTAATATGTGTCGAATTCAAGTTATAATTTTACCATTAAAAGAGCTTTGACACGCAAAATTCATATTGATATACTTTAAAAGTTGGAAATATCTATTAAAACAGTAGCCTGAATACTCCAAGGGAGATGACGCATGGCAAAGAAAAAAGAGACCGTTAAAACGGGCAAAAGTAAAGTTTCTGAAAGGGATCGCAAAATGGCAAAATTTTGTCTTACCTGTCCGGTATGCAAACATGCCCGTAAACAACAAAAAGGACTTGCATTTATGTTTGTCCAGAAGATTGAAGGCAATCTTTGTCCGTTTTGCAAAGCCTATGAACGTGTTTACGGGAAAAAAGCCCACCAGCCTGTTTTTTA
>ERZ1645192.799-NODE-799-length-26348-cov-7.834176_pt1 | contig 26348 bp, 27 predicted proteins | sample MGYA00575354_ERZ1645192 | MGnify/ENA primary metagenome ERZ1645192 (study PRJEB40844, sample SAMN11349763) | freshwater sediment metagenome | isolation source: river sediment | host: Sediment | place: India: Faizupur Khadar , New Delhi | collected 2017-02-21 ... | reverse complement strand
GACTTCGGCGACCAGGGCGGGGACTGCGGCGGCATCCCGGCTGGCGCCCTGGCGCGGACCGGCATCGACGGGACGCCGGGACTCTCGCAGCGGGCGCGCGACGGCCGCCACGGCGGTGGCTGCGGCAAGCGCCTGTTGCGCGGCGCCCTCCCCGGATGCGCCACGATCGGGGGCGGGCACCGGTGCCGGGGCGGGATCGACGACCTGCGCGGCTACGACCCGGGCCGGGATCGACGCGCCGGCGGGGGTTGCATCGGGTGCCTGGCGGGCCATCAGCGCAACCATCGCCAGCGAGGCGGCCATCGCCCCGCCCACGCCCCAGCGGACCCACGACGGCGCGGTGGCATTGCGCGCGGCAGGCATCGCTGCCGGCGGCGCGTCGTGCAGGGCCGCGGCGACGCGCGCGGCGAAATCGGCAGGCAGGCGCTGCGCGGGAGCGAGCCCGCGCAAGGTTTCGCCGGCGATGCGCCAGCGTTCCCAGCATCCGGCGAGGGCGTCGTCGTGCTGCAGGCGGCGCAGCAGGAAGCGGGTCTGGTCGGCCGGCAGGGCGCTGTCCATCAGCGCCGACAGTTGTTCGCGGCTGCTCAGTTGAGTGAGGTCGTTGGCGGCGTGGTCGGTGTTCATGTCGGTCGCTTTCATGCGTGCGAACGCTTGCGGGCGTTGTCGTCCTGGTCGAGCAGCGGCTTCATCCGCGCATCGATGGCCTCGCGGGCGCGGAAGATGCGGGAACGGACGGTGCCGATGGGGCAGTCCATGCGCTCGGCGATCTCCTCGTAGCTCATGCCTTCCACTTCGCGGAAGGTGATCGCGTCGCGCAGCTCCGGCGGCAATTCTTCGACCGCGCGCAGCACCGTTTGTTCCAGCTGCTGGCGCATCAGCTCGCGCTCGGGGGTGTCGTTGTCGCGCAGGCGCAGGCCGGACTCGAACTGCTCGGCATCCTCCAGCTCGATGTCGTCGGCGGGCGGGCGGCGGTTGTGCGAGACCAGGTGGTTCTTGGCGGTGTTCACCGCGATCCGGTGCAGCCAGGTGGAGAACTGCGCGTCGCCACGGAACCCGCCGATCGCCCGGTAGGCGCGGATGAAGGTGTCCTGCGCGACGTCCTGCACTTCCGCCCAGTCGTGGACGTAGCGCGAAATGAGCGCGCCGACCCGGTGCTGGTACTTGCGCACCAGCAGGTCGAAGGCGGCGCTGTCCCCGCGCTGCACGCGGGCGACGAGATCCTGGTCCAGCGCTTCCGACACGTCATCCTCGGCCATCGCGTGCCGGTCCCCCGTTGGGCCCGGCGTCCGGGCGTTGTGACCATCCTGCGCCGCGGAAGTTCCCGCGACCGTTCCTACCTGAAGCCGGTTTGACACGTATTCAAGTGCACGCGGGCTAGGATACGGGTTCCTCCATACTCCTCCGGATCGTACGCCCATGGCCGACGCCTCCGCCGCGCGCTTCGATGGCCTCCGTCTCCGCCACTGGCGCCCCGAGCCGCGCCCCGACGGGGTGCTGGTGCTGTACTTCGACCGCGCCGATGCCGCGGTCAACGCGTTCTCGCAGGACGCGCTGCTGGAGCTTGCCGCTGCGCTGGAACGGATCGCGCTGGATCCGCCGAAGGGCGTGGTCGTCGCCTCCGGCAAGGCCAGTGGCTTCATCGCCGGCGCTGACCTCAAGGAATTCCAGGAGTTCGACCGCAAGGGCACGGTGGACGACGCGATCCGCCGCGGCCAGGTGGTGTTCCAGTCGCTGGCCCGCCTGCCCTGCCCCACGGTCGCCGCGATCCACGGCTTCTGCATGGGCGGCGGCACTGAAATCTCGCTGGCCTGCCGCTACCGGGTGGCGAGCAACGATCCCTCCACCCGCATCGGCCTGCCGGAAGTGCAGCTCGGCATCTTCCCGGGCTGGGGCGGCAGCGCCCGCCTGCCGCGCCTCGTCGGCGCGCCGGCGGCGATGGACATGATGCTGACCGGCCGCGCGCTGTCGGCGAGCGCCGCCCGCGGCATCGGCCTGGTCGACAAGGTGGTCGAGCCGGCGAACCTGGTCGACGCGGCGGCAACGCTCGCGTTGCGCGGCACCACCCGCCCGTTCAAGCAACGCGTGCTGGGCTGGGCGACCAACACCCTGCTCGCGCGCAAACTGCTGGCGCCGCAGATGACCAAGCAGGTCGCGCGCAAGGCGCCCAAGGCGTTCTACCCGGCGCCGCATGCGCTGATCGCGACCTGGGAACGGGCCGGCGGCAAGGGCCTGCAGGGACGGCTGGATGCCGAACGCCGCGCGGTGGTGAAACTCGCCGGCACGCCCACCGCGCGCAACCTGATCCGCATCTTCTTCCTCACCGAGCGCCTGAAGGCGCTGGGCAAGGGTGACCCCGGGATCGCCCGCGTCCACGTGGTCGGCGCCGGCGTGATGGGCGGCGACATCGCCGCGTGGGCGGCCTACAAGGGCTTCGAGGTCACCCTGCAGGACCGCGAGCAGCGCTTCATCGACCCGGCCCTGCAGCGCGCGCAGGCGCTGTTCGAGAAGAAGGTCAAGGATCCGGCCAAGCGGCCGGCGGTGGCGGCGCGACTGAAGGGCGACCTCGCCGGCGATGGCGTGGCCACCGCCGACCTGGTGATCGAGGCGATCATCGAGAACCCCGATGCCAAGCGCGCGCTGTACGAAACCCTTGAGCCGCGGCTGAAGGCGGATGCGCTGCTGACCACCAACACCTCGTCGATCCCGCTGGTCGAGTTGCGCGAGCACATCGAGCGCCCGGCGCAGTTCGCCGGCCTGCACTACTTCAACCCGGTGGCGCAGATGCCGCTGGTCGAGATCATCCACCACGACCGCATGGCGCCGGAGACCGAACGCCGGCTCGCCGCGTTCTGCAAGGCGCTGGGCAAGTTCCCGGTGCCGGTCGCGGGCACCCCGGGCTTCCTGGTCAACCGCGTGCTGTTCCCGTACATGCTCGAAGCCGCCACCGCCCATGCCGACGGCATCCCCGGCGCGGTCATCGACAAGGCCGCGGTGAAGTTCGGCATGCCGATGGGACCGATCGAACTGCTCGACACCGTGGGCCTGGACGTGGCGGCCGGCGTGGGCAGGGAGCTGGCGCCGTTCCTCGGCCTGCAGGTCCCGGCGGCGCTGGGCGGGGTCGAGGCCGGCAAGCGCGGCAAGAAGGATGGCCAGGGCCTGTACGCCTGGAAGGACGGCAAGCCGGTCAAGCCCGATGTGCCGGCAGGCTACGAGGCGCCGGCCGACCTCGAGGACCGGCTGATCCTGCCGCTGCTCAACGAGGCGGTGGCCTGCCTGCACGACGGCGTGGTCGCCGATGCCGACCTGCTCGATGCGGGGGTGATCTTCGGCACCGGCTTCGCGCCGTTCCGCGGCGGCCCGATCGCGCACATCCGCAGCGTCGGACCGGACGCCCTGGTCGCGCGGTTGCAGGCGCTGCAGGCCACCCACGGCGAGCGCTTCGCCCCGCGCCCGGGCTGGGACAACCCGGTCCTGCGCGAAGCGAATCCCTGAGGCAGTTGCAGCACGCACGTCGCCGCGCTCGCGGCGGCGGCGTCACATCGTCTGGGTCGGCTGCTCGGCGCTGAGGGTACCCGCCAGCACGGTCTCGATCTTGCCCCGCACCGATTCGCCTTCGGCGGTGTCCGCGAACTGCACGCCGATCCCGGCCGTGCGGTTGCCCTGGGCACCGGTGGGGGTCACCCAGCAAACCTTCCCGGCGACCGGCAACCGCTCGGAGGAATCCGGCAAGGTGAGCAGCAGGAAGACCTCGTCGCCGATGAAGTAGCGCCGCGTGGTCGGCACGAAGATCCCGCCCTGCCGGATGTACGGCATGTACGCGTTATACAGCGCGGCCTTGTCCTTGACCACCAGCGACAGGATGCCTTGCCGCGCGCCGCCCGCTCCACTCATGCGCCAGTCCCCATCAGTTGCTCCATGCCACCAGCCCCTCGGCGACGGCGAGGTCGGCGCGCACCGTGGTGCGCAACAACCCACGCGCCCGGTTGGCGGCGTCGAATCGCGCGGCCAGCCTGCGGGTTCGCACCGGATCGGTCAAGCCCGAGGCCTCGCGCAACGCGAGGTCCGCCAGGTGCTGCAAGCGCTCCGCAGCGCGCCCGTCGGCCACCCAACGCGCAGCCAAATCCACGGCGGCCGCCTGGCCGCGCTGCAGGGCCTGCGCATCGGCGGCGACCTCGCGCCGCAACGCCAGCCCATCGCCCGCGAGCCAGGCATCGGCCAGCCCCGGATCTCCGCGCGCCGCATCCAGCGCCTCTTCGGCCAAGGCCTGCGCATGCCCGCGGCCGCGCAGCCAGGCCAGCGCCTCGTCGCGTGGCGGCAGGCGCAGCTCGAGGCGTTGGCATCGGCTGCGGATGGTGGCCGGCAAGCGCGCCGGATCGGCGCACAACAGCCACAGGTAGCGGCCCGGCTGCGGCTCCTCCAGCGTCTTCAGCAAGGCGTTGAAGGCGTTCCAGTTGATCGCCTCCACTGGATCGACGATGACGATCTGCGCACCGCCGAGCTGCGCGGTCAGGCCCAGCTTTTCGGAGATCGCGCGGACCTGCTCGATTACCAGCTCGGTGCGCGGTTTGCCGGTCTTCTGGTTGACCTCGTGGCCGACCAGCAACAGGTCGGGATGCGCGCTGTGGCCCCAGGGATGCGCGGGCATTCCATCCGGCCGCACCTCCATCGGGTCGTACTGGGCGCGGCTGGCGAACAGGTGGCAGGCCTTGCAGTGGCCGCAGGGTTCACCGTCGGCCTGCGGTGCCTGGCACAGGACGCGTTGGGCGAGGCGTTCGGCGAGCACGCGCTTGCCGATACGGGCGGGGCCGACGACCAGCGTCGCGTGGCCGAAGTGCCCGGCATCGATCGCCGCGCAGGCCTGGGCGTAGGCGCGCTGCTGCCAGGGCGCGAGCGGCGGCAGCAGGCTCATCGCAGCCCCGCGCGGTAGCGGGCCAATGCGGCGACGGTCGCCGCGGCGACGGCCTCCGCGGCCGGGCTGGCATCGATCACCTCGACGCGATCCGGATGCGCCCGTGCGCGGGCGAGGAAGCCCGCGCGCACGCGTTCGAAGAAGTCGTCGCGTTCGCGCTCGATGCGGTCGGGGCCGGCGCCCCCCAGCAGGTCGCGGCCGCGGGTGCGTTCGCGCCCGTGGGCGACGCCGAGGTCGAGCAGCAGGGTGAGCCCGGGTTCGATCCCGACCACGCGGCGTTCGAGTTCGGCGATGAAGCCCTGGTCCAGGCCACGCGCATGGCCCTGGTAGGCATAGCTCGAATCGGTGAAGCGGTCGCTGACCACCCACGCGCCACGGTCAAGCGCCGGCAGCACCACCTCGCGCACGTGCTGCGCGCGCGCGGCGAACATCAGCAGCAATTCGGTCTCCGGCGCCGCCGGCTCGTGCGAGGGATCCAGCAGCAGGCCGCGGATCCGTTCGGCCAGCGGGGTGCCGCCGGGCTCGCGGGTCGACACCACCTCCAACCCGTCGGCCACGAGCGCGTCCCGCAATGCGCGCAGCACGGTGCTCTTGCCCGCGCCTTCGCCACCTTCGATGGTCAGCAGGCGCGATTCCCGCCGCAGTCCGCCGCTCACTTCGGCGCCGCCTCGCGCTGTTGCGCGCGGTAGCGCTGCACATAGGCGCGCACCGCCGCGTTGTGCGCGTCCAGCGACGCGCTGAACACGTGGCGGCCACTGCCATCGCCGACCGCGACGAAGTACAGCGCATCGCCCGGTGCGGGGCGGGTGGCGGCCCGCAGCGCGGCTTCGCCCGGCATCGCGATCGGCGTCGGCGGCAGGCCTGCGCGCGTGTAGGTGTTGTACGGCGTGTCGGTGGTCAGGTCGCTGCGGCGGATGTTGCCGGTATACGCCGCGCCCATCCCGTAGATCACGGTGGGGTCGGTCTGCAGGCGCATGCCGGTGTGCAGGCGCCGCACGAACACGCCGGCGATGGCCGGGCGTTCCTCGGCGATGCCGGTTTCCTTCTCCACGATCGAGGCGAGGGTCAACGCTTCGTCGGGCGAGCGCAGCGGCAGGTCCTTCGCGCGCGTCTCCCACGCCGCGGCCAGCGCCTTCGCCATCGCCGCGTGCGCGCGCCTGAGCACGTCCAGGTCGGAATCGCCGCGGACCCAGGCATAGGTCTCGGGCAGGAAGCGCCCCTCGGGGTGCTGACCGGGCTGGCCCAAGGCGCGCATCAGCGCGGCATCGTCGAGCCCGGCCGCCTCCTGCCGCAACTCGGGCACCTTGGCCAGGGCGCGACGCAGGTCGCGGATGTTCCAGCCTTCGACGATGGTGAAGTTGCGCCGCACGACCTTGCCGTCGCGCATGGCCAACAGCAGCGCACGCGGGGTGGTGCCCGCATCCAGCGCGTACTCGCCGACCTGCAGGCGACCGGCCGCATCCAGCTCGCGCGCCAGCAACTGCCACTGCAGGCGCTCCCCGGTATCGACGCCGGCCTCGCGCAGCTTGCGCAGCACCGCGTCCAGCGAATCCCCGCGCGCCACCACCAGGCTCGACCCGGCCTTGATCCCGTCCAGCGCACCGTCGGCGAAGCCTCGCTGCCGTTGCCAGGCCCATGCACCGGCCAGCAATGCGACCACCACGACCAGCAGCAGGAAGCGGCGCAGCGCCCCGCCCGCCGGCACACGTCGCGCGCGTCGGCTCATGTGTCCTGCCCTGCATCGGAAAACATCGGGAATGCCATCGCCAACCGTTCCTGGATCCTGTCCACCGCCGCCTCGCGCACCCAACGGCGCGCGCCCAGCGACGCGACCGGCAGGATACCGCGCACCGCGTTGCACAGCGCCAACGCGTCGGCATCGTCCAGCGCTTCGCGCGCGACCGGCGCCTCTTCGACCAGGCCAGCGTCCAGCAACCAGCCGCGCAGCACGCCCGCCACGCCGCAGCGCGAAACAGCGGGCGTGGTCCAGCGTCCGCCCCGCAGCACCAGCAGGTTGGCCGCGGTGGCGCAGACCGGCGCGCCCTCCATGTCGCGCATCAGGCCCTCGTCGCAGGCGGCGCGCTCGACCTCCCCACGCGCCAGCACCTGCTCCAGCCGGTTGCAGTGCTTGAGGCCGGCCAGGGCCGGCTGGATCGCCAACCGGGTCGCGCAGTCGTGCAACCGCAGCGCGCCCGGCAGCGGCGGCGGCAATGGATGCCGGGACAGTGTCCACGTCGGGGCCGCATCGACCGGGGGCGCGTAGCCGCGTCCGCCATCGCCGCGGGTCAACAGCAACTTGAGCACCCCGCCATCGACATCGCCCGCGAACGCCAGGACCTGCGCTTCGAGGAAGCCAAGCTCAGGCACCGTGATGCCGAGCCGCCCCGCCCCATCGCGCAACCGCGCCAGGTGCCGTGGCAACAGCGGGATGCCGCCGCGATGCACGCGCATGGTTTCGAACAGGCCGTCGCCATAGGCGAGGCCTCGGTTGGAGGACGCCACGGACGCCACGCGCACCTGGCCGACGAACACGGCGGATACCGCGGGATTCAACGCAGTCGCTCCCCGATACTCGCTTGGTGCGTCGAACCCCGCGGCATCCGCTTCCGGTTGCCGGGGCTTGATGCTGCAATGCTGGTCGCGGTCGCGGGCATCATTCGACCCCCAGGGCGCGCAGCATCCCGCGTGCCTTCGCCCGCGTCTCCTCGAGCTCGCGCTGCGGGTCGGAGTCGATCACGATGCCGGCGCCGGTGCGGAAGCGCAGCGCCGTGCCTTCCGCTTCCGCGCTGCGGATCAGGATGTTCAGGTCCATGTCGCCCGCGTCCGACAGCCAGCCCATCGCGCCGGTGTACGCGCCGCGACCGACGCCTTCCAGCTCGGCGATCACCTGCATGCAGCGCACCTTCGGGCAGCCGGTGATGGTGCCGCCGGGGAACACTGCCGCGATCACCCGGCCCGGGGTCGCGCCCGGCAGCAGCTCGCCGCGCACGTTGCTGACGATGTGGTGCACGTGGGCATAGCTCTCGACCGTCATCAGCTCGTCGACGACCACGCTGCCAGGCGTGCACACGCGCCCCAGGTCGTTGCGCTCGAGGTCGATCAGCATCACGTGCTCGGCGCGTTCCTTGGGGTGGCCGACCAGCTCGCGGATGCGCGCGGCATCGTCGTCGCCCGGAAAGCGCGGCCGGGTGCCGGCGATCGGCCGGGTCTCGACCCGCCGACCCTGCACCGACACCAATCGCTCTGGCGACGCGCTGACGACGCTGCCATGCGTGGTGCGGAAGATGCCCGCGAACGGCGCCGGGTTGTTGCCGCGCAGGCGCTGGAACAGCGCCGCCGGATCCAGCGGCGCATCGAAGCGCGCGCGCCAGCCGCGCGAGAGGTTTGCCTGGAAGACATCGCCGGCGGCGAGGTAGTCGAGCACGCGCGCGACGCCGTCGAGGAACCGTTCGGGCGCGTCTTCCCCAACCGCCCGCGGCGGCTGCCAGGCGGGCAAGGCCGGCAGCGCCATCGCGCGGACCGCATCCGCCTCGATCCGCGCCAGCCAGCCCGCGTCGCCGGGCGATGCCACGGCGCTGCATGCCCCGCTTTCTCGATCGTGCAGGACCGCGGCCGGGCATCGCAGCGCGACGGCGACCGGCAACCCGCCCTCGGCGTGCGGGAGCGCGAGCACGGGTTCCACCTGGCCCGCGAGCTCGTAACCCAGCAGCAACGCCCAGCCCCCGTCGAACGCACGCCCGCCCACGGCCTCCGCTGACCCGCGCCGGGCCTGCCACTGCGCATCGAGGACCGCGAGGAAGTCCTCGCCGAGCACCTCGCCGGCCAGGCTGCGGACGACCCCGTCGCGATGCAGCGCGAAGCCCTCGCCGGCGTGCGCCAGCAGCAGGTCGCGCCGGCCATGCGCCCCGGTCGCGCTGGATTCCAGCAGCACCGGATAGCGCGCCGGGTCGAGCCGGTGCAGGTCGAGCAGGTCGAGTCCCGCGGGTAGCGGTGGGGCGGTCATCGGCGGAGGGCAGCCTGTCCCGCGCTCCCCTGCGTCGCAAGGGAGGACGCGGGCATCAGATCCGCTTGAACACCAGGGTGCCGTTGGTGCCGCCGAAGCCGAACCCGTTCGACACCACGACATCCACCTTCGCCTCGCGCGCCGTGTTCGGCACGTAATCGAGGTCGCAGCCCTCGCCGGGCTGTTCGAGGTTGATGGTCGGCGGGATGATCCCGGTTTCCAGCGCCTTGACCGAGTAGATCGCCTCCACGCCGCCGGCCGCGCCCAGGAGGTGGCCGGTCATCGACTTGGTGGAACTGACCATGGTCTTGTAGGCGTGGTCGCCCAACGCACGCTTGATCGCCAGGGTTTCGGCGACGTCGCCCAGCGGCGTGCTGGTGCCGTGTGCGTTGAGGTAGCCCACGTCCTCCGGGTTGATGCCGGCATCGCGGAAGGCCATGGCCATGCAGCGCGCGGGCCCTTCGCCGTTCTCGCTGGGCGCGGTCATGTGGAAGGCATCCGACGAGGCGCCGAAGCCGGCCAGTTCGCAGTAGATGCGCGCGCCGCGGGCCTTGGCGTGCTCGTACTCCTCCAGCACCAGGATGCCGGCGCCGTCGCCCAGCACGAAGCCGTCGCGGCCGGCGTCCCACGGACGCGAGGCACGGGCCGGGTCGTCGTTGCGGGTGCTCATCGCCTTCATCGCGCAGAAGCCGCCCATCGAGGTCGGCGAGCTGCCGCGCTCGGCGCCGCCGGCGAACATCACGTCGGCGTCGCCGTACTGGATCATGCGCATCGCCATGCCGATCGAATGGTTGGCGGTGGCGCAGGCGGACACGGCCGAGAAGGTCGGCCCCTTGATCCCGGTCATCAGCGAGAGCTGGCCCGGGAGCATGTTGATGATGGTGCTGGGGATGTAGAACGGGCTGATCTTGCGCACCCCGCCCTCATGCAGCTTGATGGCGGTCTCCTCGATCCCCCAGATGCCGCCGATGCCGGCGCCGATCAGCGCGCCGATGCGCTCGGCGTTGGCCTCGGTGACCTCCAGCCCGGCGTCGTCCTTCGCCATCAGCGAGGCGGCGATGCCGTAGTGGATGAAGTGGTCCATCTTCTTCGCGTCCTTCGGGTTCACCCAGCGGGTGACGTCGAAGTCGCGGATCTCGCCGGCGATGCGCGTCGGGTAGGTGCTGGCGTCGAAGCCGGCCACCGGGCCGATGCCGGAGCGGCCGTTGGCGATGCCGTCCCAGTTGCTGGCCAGGTCGTTGCCCAACGGCGAGACGATGCCCATTCCGGTAACCACGACGCGACGCTTCGACATGACGGCTCCTCGATTCGATTTCGGTGTTGCGGTGCTGCAAACGCGCGGGGCCGCATCCGCGGCCCCGGCGTGGCGACGCACGACAGGCGGGTTACGCCTTGACGTGGGCCTTGATGTAGTCGATCGCGGCCTGCACGGTGCCGATCTTCTCGGCTTCCTCGTCCGGGATCTCGCACTCGAACTCTTCCTCGAGCGCCATCACCAGCTCGACGGTGTCCAGCGAATCCGCGCCCAGGTCGTCCACGAACGACGCGCTGGTGGTGACGTCCTCTTCCTTGACGCCCAGTTGTTCGACGACGATCTTCTTGACGCGCTCTTCGATGCTGCTCATGTGGGTTGCTCCTCCCGGAAATCGGGTCGATGGTTAGTTTACGTGAAAGCCGGCCGGCAATTGCTGGCCGGGGAACCTGTCCGGAACCGTCGCGAGCGAGGGCAGTGCGGCGCCGCCCGCAGCGCAGGAACCGGAGTGTATGGGGAAATACATTGAGGATTCCGAGCAGCGGACGGCGTCGAAATGCCGAGCGCAGCAGGTTCCGATCATGGCATGTACATCCCGCCGTTGACGTGCAGGGTTTCGCCGGTGATGTAACCGGCATCCGGGCCGGCGAGGAACGCCACCGCGCGGGCGATGTCGGCCGGCTCGCCGAGGCGGCCCAGCGCGATCTGGCCGAGCATGGCGTCCTTGGCGGCCTCCGGCAGGTCGGCGGTCATGTCGGTGGCGATGAAGCCGGGCGCAACGACATTCACGGTGATCCCGCGCGAGCCGATCTCCTTCGCCAGCGACTTGCTGAAGGCGATGATGCCGGCCTTGGCCGCGGCGTAGTTGGCTTGCCCGGCGTTGCCGGTGACCCCGATCACCGAGGCGATGTTGACGATGCGGCCCTTGCGCGCCTTCATCATCCCGCGCAGCACGGCCTTGGAGGCGCGGTAGACGCTGGTCAGGTTGGTGTCGAGGATGGCCTGCCAGTCCTCGTCCTTCATCCGCATCAGCAAGTTGTCGCGGGTGATGCCGGCGTTGTTGACCAGGATCGAGATGTTGCCGAACTCCGAGGCCACGGCGTCGACCAGGGCCTCGATCGCTCCGGCCTCGTTGACGTCGAGCCGGCGCCCGTGGCCGCCGGCGTCGGCGAGCCGGGCAGCGATCGCCTGCGCGCCGGCGTCCGAGGTCGCGGTGCCGATCACGGTGGCGCCCAGCGCGGCCAGGTGGTCGGCGATCGCCGCGCCGATGCCGCGCGAGGCACCGGTGACCAGCGCGACCTCACCTTTCAACGGGGCGCCCTGCGGCGGTTGTTCGCTCATGCCTTCCATTCCTCGATGGCGCCGGCGAAATCGGCCGGCGTGCCCAACGCGCGCGCGTCGAGCGATTTGTCGATGCGCTTGGCCAGGCCGGCCAGCACCTTGCCCGGGCCGCATTCGCCGACCTGACCCACGCCACGCGCGGCCAGCGCCTGCACGCAGGCGGTCCACTGCACCGGCAGGTAGAGCTGGCGGACCAGCGCGTCGCGGATATCGTCCAGGCTCGCGTGCACCGCGGCATCCACGTTCTGCACGACCGGCAGCGCCGGCTGCGACCACGCCATCCCGGCCATCGCCTGCGCCAGCCGGTTGGCGGCCTCGCGCATCAGCGGCGTGTGCGATGGCACGCTGACCGCCAGCTTGACCGCCTTGCGCACGCCCTGCGCCTGCAGCAGCGCCAGCGCGCGATCCACCGCTGCCGCATCGCCACCGATCACGATCTGGCCGGGCGAGTTGTAGTTGGCCGGCACCACCACCTGCGCGCCGGAGGCTTCGACGCAGGCCGCCTCGACCACGGCGTCGTCCGCGCCGAGGACCGCAGCCATCGCGCCGACGCCCGCCGGGGCGGCTTCCTGCATCAGTTGCCCGCGGATGCGCACCAGGTGCGCGCCATCCTTCAAGGACAGGGCGCCCGCTGCGACCAGCGCGGTGTACTCGCCCAGGCTGTGGCCGGCCAGCACGGACGGCTGCATGCCGCCCTGCGCCTGCCACAGGCGCCACACCGCGATGCCCGCCGCGAGCAAGGCCGGCTGGGTGTATTCGGTGCGGTTGAGCATTTCGTCCGGGCCGCCCTGCGACAGCGCCCACAAGTCGACGCCGGCACCGTCCGAGGCTTCCTCGAACGTCGCCTTGACCGATGGATGGAGTTCCGAGAGTTCGGCCAGCATGCCGACCGATTGCGACCCCTGGCCGGGGAAGACCAGGGCGAGTTGGGCGGGGGTATCGCTCACGCGGCATCGGGCGCGCGAACGCCCGCAGGATCAAGGGATGCGCATGATACGAGCAATTGCTCTAGCGCGTCTGTACCGGGGCGTATTGGGCGTTTCCGGGCTACGCCCGGAAACCCCAAAATTTGCTACGCAAACTTTGGGCCCCGCTATGCGTTTCCACACCCCCATTCGCGCCTGCGGCGCGAATCGCCCCCTGACTCAGGGGGCAAAAACCAACGTGGGGTCAAACTCAGTAGCGCAGCAGCGCCGAGCCCCAGGTAAAACCGCCGCCGAAGGCTTCGACCAGCACCAGCTGGCCGCGCTGGATGCGTCCGTCGCGGACCGCCTGGTCCAGCGCCAGCGGCACCGAGCCCGACGAGGTGTTGCCGTGCTTGTCCACGGTCACCACCACCCGCTCCATCGGCATGTCCAGACGCTTGGCCGTCGCCTCGATGATGCGCAGGTTGGCCTGGTGCGGGACCAGCCAGTCCAGCTGGTGGCGATCCAGGCCGTTCGCGCTCAGGGCTTCGTCGACCACCGAATCCAGCGCCTTCACCGCATGCTTGAAGACCTCGTTGCCGGTCATCAGCACGCGCACGCCGGCGTTCTGCTCCTCGGGCTTGAAGCCGACCGAGACACCCACCGGATTCCACAACAGTTCCTTCTTGCCGCCGTCGGCGTGCATGTGGGTGCTGAGGATGCCGGTCTCCGCATCGGCCTTGAGCACCACCGCGCCGGCGCCGTCGCCGAACAGCACGCAGGTGCCGCGATCGTTCCAGTCCAGCATCCGGGTCAGGGTCTCGGCGCCGACCACCAGCGCAGTCTTCGCCGCACCGGAGCGGATGAACTTGTCGGCGATGGTCAGCGCGTAGATGAAGCCGGAGCAGGCCGCGTTGACGTCGAAGGCCGGGCAGCCGGCGGCGCCCAGCTTGTGCTGCAGCAGGCAGGCTGAGGACGGGAAGATCAGGTCCGGCGTGGTGGTGCCGAGCACGATCAGGTCGAGGTCGGCGGGGCCGACGCCGGCCGCTTCCATCGCGCGCATCGCGGCGTGGTAGGCGAGGTCCGAGGTGGTCTCGCCCTCGGCGGCGACATGGCGCTCGCGGATGCCGGTGCGGGCGACGATCCACTCGTCGCTGGTGTCCACGAACTTGGCCAGGTCGGCGTTGGTCAGCACCTTCTCCGGCAGGTAGCTGCCGGTACCGGCGATGCGGGAATGGATGCGACCTTCGGGCTGGCTCATGCACGGACTCCTGGCGAGCCCCCTCGCCGGGGGCGACCCGTCACGATAGCGCGACGGACATGCGGCCGGCCAACCCCAAGGGCGGCGGCCTGCGGGAAACGCGGGATGCAGAAACGCCAACGGCCGCGCCAATGGCGCGGCCGGGCGTCATGCGGGAACCCTGGCCTTGCGGCCGCGGCTCACTCCTCGTCGACGACCTTGGTCTTCGGCGCGATGACCTGCTTGCCGCGGTAGTAACCATCGGCGGTCACGTGGTGGCGCAGGTGGGTCTCGCCGCTGGTCGGATCGGTGGCCAGCTGCTTGGCGGACAGGGCGTCGTGGGCGCGGCGCATGCCGCGGCGGGACGGGGAGACTCGGGACTTCTGGACGGCCATGGGAACAACTCCAAAGAAAACGTTTCAGCGACTCAGCGCGACATTGTCGCACCTTTCTCTCAAGGGGAATGCCCCTTCTTGAGGCCCGCCAGCGCCGCGAACGGACTGGCCTGGGCGACTTCTTCCGCGGTCGGCGCAAACTCGCGTTCGACTTCCTCCACGTCGGCGGACACCGGCACCACCGGCAACGCCAGGATCAACTCGTCCTCCACCAGCTCGGCCGGCTTCAGCATGCCGTCGTCGGCCACCAGCAAGGCCTCGTAGCCGGGCGGCAGCGCGGCTTCGTCGGCCTCGTCCCGGATCAGGCCGAGGCGTTGCGACAGCTGCACCGGCAGCACGAACCGACGCAGGCTGCGCTGGCATTCCAGCGGCAGGCCGGCCTCGACCTGCAGTTCCACGAAGGCGACGCCGAGCGCATCGGTGCCGAACTCCATCGTGTAACCGACCTCGCCCTCGGCATCGACCAGGCCGTCGCGCAGGCGCGCCATCGCGGCCAACGGGATCCTGCCTTCGAACACCTTGCGGGCCGCCACCATCCGCCAGGCGTCCACGGCTTCGGGCACGCGGCTGTTGGAGGGGCTGGACATAGCCGGAAAATGTTACGCGCCAAGCAGTTAGGTGTCAAACCGGGCCGCCCCGGGCGACATGCCGATTGCCGCCCCTGAGGCGACTGGCGCAGACTCGCCGGGTGAAGACGACCCTCCTGCTGCTCTTGCTGGCCCTGATCGCCCCGCTCGCGTGGCTGGCCTGGCGCCGGCTGCGCGGCGAGCACCCGCGCGCGCGCGCCATCCGCGAGGTGCTGGACGCGGCCGATGCGCTGGAAGCCCGCCTGCGGGTCGCGCGTGGCGAGATCGAGGCGGTCGCCGGCGACCACGAGAACCCGGTCCAGGGCGCGATGCGCGACCTGCTGCGCCAGCGCCTGTGGCTGCGCGACCATGCGGCGGATGCCTCGCTGGACCAGTTGCGCAGCGTGCGCGGCTCGCTGGATGCCGCCCGCGGCAGCCTGGAGCAGCAACTCGCGCGCATCGACCGCGCCCGCGCCGGCAAGCCCTGAACGATGCCGACGCTGGTCCTCGCCTCCACCTCGCGCTATCGCCGCGAACTGCTCGCGCGCTTCGGCCTGCCCTTCGACGTCTCGCGTCCGGAAGTGGACGAAACCCCCGCAACCGGCGAGCGCGCGGACGCACTGGCTGCCCGGCTTGGCCGTGCCAAGGCGTTCGCGGTCGCCGCCGGCCTCGACCACGCTGCCTGGGTGATCGGCTCCGACCAGGCCGCGGAAGTCGAGGGCCGCCTGCTGGGTAAGCCCGGCGGACGCAACGCCGCGATCGCGCAATTGCGGGCGATGCGCGGCCGCCGCGTGCGCTTCCACACCAGCATCGCGCTGGCGAACGCCGACGGCCGCGTGCTGGAGGCGCTGGACCTGACCGAAGTGGCGATGCGCGACATCGACGACGGCGAGATCGCCCGCTACGTGGACGCCGAGCAGCCGTTCGACTGCGCCGGCAGCTTCAAGGCCGAGGGCCTCGGCATCACCCTGTTCGATGCCATCGAGAGCCGCGACCCGACCGCGCTGATCGGCCTGCCGCTGATCGCCACCGCCCGGTTGCTGCGCCAGGCCGGCTTCCGCCTGCCCTGATCAGCGAACCTCGACCACCTGCGCAGGCCAGTCCTCGACGCTGCCGTCGCGGCCATGCAGGCGCAGGCCCAGCCAATGCCGCCCCGGGGCGACGCCCTCGACGCGCCCGTGGAAGCCGACGCGCGGATGCGCGGGATCGCGGCTGACCTTCCAGAACGCGGCGACGCCCGGATTCGCATCCCCATAGGCCATCCGTGCTGCCGCCATGCCGTCCACGGTGACCTCGACGCCGCGCAGGCCGACGCCGTCCTTGAACGCCCAGCCGGTGACATCGAAGCCGCTGCCGACCTCGGCGCCCGGCGTCGGCGCGTCGACGAAGGCGAGCGCGGGGGTGGTGCAGCCGCCCGCAGGGCGTGTTGCCGGCAAGCGGAACAGCAGGAAGCGCTGGCGCCCGTGGTCGATGTTGAGGACCCGCGGCGGCGGCAACGGCCCTACCTGCCGGCATAGCGCGTGGTAGTACGCCAGCAGGTCGCGGAAGGGCACGTCGTTGGCGCTGGCGACGAGCAGGATCGGTCCATTGCCGAGGGCTTCGCGCGTATCAACGGTCAGCCTCCACAGCGCAAGTTGCGGCGCCCGTCCATGCTTGTGGTTGAGGGGATGATCGAACACCGGGATCCGCGCATCGCCGCGCGCAAAGCCCAGCTCGGCACCCAGCTTGAAGTTGCCCGCCAGCAGCCGCGTGCCGGGCGGCATGGCGCGCAGCGTGGCATCGACCTCGCGCGCCAGCACGTCCCAGCCGGCGAAATTGGTCGGATGGAAGTTGCGTGACGCCGCTTGCGCCCGCGCTGCGGGCATCGAGGCCATCGCGTAGTAGCCCAGCACCGCGGCCAGGCCCAGCCCGGCGGTGGCCCACGCGGCGAGCCGCCAGCCGCGCGCCCAGCCCGCCAGCACCGCGGGCAGCAGCGGCAGCAGCGCGACGTACCCGGGCAGCGGCCAATGGAAACTCACCCGCTCGCGATCGGCGACGAAGCCGAGCGCGAGGAAGCCGACGACCACCAGCGACCCGCACGTCGCGAGGTAACGGCGTGCAGGTTGCTGCGCGCGCAGGCCGCGCCACGCCGCGATCCCCATCGCCACCAGCAGCAACGGCGTGGCGAGCGCGAGTTGCATCCGCCCGAGGCGCAGGCCTTCGAGACTGAACTGCCACGGGTGCCGATCCAGCAGCTGGAAGCGCAGCCCGGCGTCGGCGTGGTCGAGGTTCCAGGCCAGCAGCGGCCACCACGCCAGCGCACCGATCGCGATCGCAGCCCAGGCCAGCGGATGGCGCAGCACGCGACGCCCCTCGGCGGACGCGAGCAAGGCGATGCAGCCGATCGCGATCACCGCCGCGAAGCGATAGTGGGTCAGCCCGCCGATCGCCAACCCCAGCGCAAGTTCCAGCGCCGCAGCGGGAGTGACCTCGCGCAGCAGGCGCAGGCTGGCATCCAGGCACAGCACGGTGGCGAACAGCAGCGGCACGTCCGGCAGGGCCATCAGTCCCAGCGACCCGGACAGCGGCAGCAAGACCGCCAGGCTGCCCGCCTGCCAACCGCGGGCGGGATCGATCTCACGCAAGGCCATCCGCGCGACCAGCCACGGGATCGCGGCACCGATGAGCAGGAACGGCAGGCGCAAGGCCAACGTGCTGCCGGGTGCCCACGCATCGCCGATCCGTGCCAGCCATGCGGTCATCCCCGGCAGGTCGGAATACGCCCAGGCGAGGTGGCGGCCTTCCTGCCAGTAGAAGGCCTCGTCGACGAACAGCGGCAGGCGCGCGGCCAGCAGCAGGTTGACGAGGCTGACCACGGCCCACAGCCAGAGGAACCTGTGCCTGGCGGCTTGCACCCCGGTTGAATCCAGCATCCGCCGCGACCTCGTACACTGCCTCGGACCCGACCAAGGCGACGCCGACTTGAACGACATGCCCGCTTCCACGGCTTCCGACGCGATCCTAACCGATGCGCTGCGCGCGGCCCTGCGCGATGCGCAGGCGCAGGTGAACACGCTGGTATTGGGCAAGCCGCAGCAGGTGCGCCTCGCCTTCGTCGCCCTGCTCGCCGATGGGCACCTGCTGATCGAAGACCTGCCCGGCCTCGGCAAGACCACGCTGGCGCATGCGATGGCGGCGACCCTGGGCCTGGGCTTCGCGCGGGTGCAGTTCACCTCCGACCTGCTGCCGGCGGACATCCTCGGCGTGTCGGTGTACGAGGCGCAGGCGCGGCGCTTCGAATTCCACCCCGGCCCGGTGTTCACCCACGTGCTGCTGGCCGACGAGATCAACCGCGCCCCGCCGCGCACCCAGAGCGCGCTGCTCGAGGCCATGGCCGAGCACCAGGTCAGCCTGGACGGGCAGACCCGTCCGCTGCCGGACCCGTTCCTGGTGATCGCCACCCAGAATCCCGTGGACCTCGCCGGCACCTATCCGTTGCCGGATTCGCAACTCGACCGCTTCCTGCTGCGGCTCGCGCTGGGCTATCCCGACGAGGCCGCGGAACGCGCCTTGCTCGCCGGCAGCGACCGTCGCGACCTGATCGCGCAAGCGCCCACCCTGCTCGATGCCGACCGCGTGATCGCGTTGCGCCGCGCGGTACTTGGGGTGCACGCCAGCGAACCCCTGCTGGCCTACGTACAGGCCCTGCTCGCACGTAGTCGCAAGCAACCCGGGATCCGGGTGGGCCTGTCCCCGCGCGCGGGGCTCGCATTGCTGCGCGCGGCGCGCGCGCACGCGCTGCTGCTGGGACGCGACCATGTCGTGCCCGAGGACGTGCAGGCCTTGTTCCCCGCGGTCGCCGAACATCGCCTGGTGGGCGATGGCGACGCCCAACCCGCGACGCTGGCCAAGCAGATCCTCCACGCCGTCTCCGTCGACTGAGCCATGCGCGCGGCCTTGCGGAGCAGGATGCAGGCGCTGACCCGGCCGCGCGCGCCCGAGTCTCTCCCGGTGCGCCTGGATCGGCGCCGGGTCTACGTCCTGCCGACGGCAACCGGGCTGTTCTTCGCGTTGTTGCTGGGCACGATGGGGCTGGGCGCGCTGAACTACAACAACAACCCGGCGCTGCTGTTGGCATTGCTGCTGGCGGGTGCGGCGCAGGCAAGCCTCTTGTTCGCGCACCTGCAGCTGTCGGGCGTGCGGATCGAGGCGGTCGCCGCGGAGCCGGTGGCCGCCGGCGAGCCGCTGTCCCTGCGGATCGCGCTGGGGGCTGGCGACGCGCGCCAGCGCCGCGGCCTGCAACTCCGGCACGGCGACGAGGTCGTGCATGCGAGCTTCGACGCGTCGGGCACCACGGCCGAATTGCGCCTCCCCACGTCGCGGCGCGGGCTAATGCCCTTGCCGCGCCTGGAGTTGCGCACCGTGCAGCCGCTTGGGCTGGCGCGCGCATGGGCCTATGTCTGGCCCGCACAGGCCACGTTGGTCTACCCCGCCGCGGAACCGCATGCGCCGCCGCTGCCGGCCGCATCCACCGGCGAAGGCCGCGCGCGCGACGCCCGAGCCGGCGACGACCTCCACCACCTGCGCGGCTACCGCGCCGGGGACGCACCGCGCACGATCGCGTGGAAGGCCTCCGCGCGCCGCGACAGCCTGTTGGTGCGCGAATACGAACAGCATCGTCGCGACCACCTGCAGCTGGACTGGAGCGCCACCGAAGGACTCGCGTACGAGCAGCGCATCCGCCGGCTCGCCCGCTGGGTCGATGATGCTGAACGCGAAGGCCGTCGCTACGCCCTGCGCCTGCCTGGCACGGCCCCGATCGCGCTCGGGCTCGGGCCGCTGCATCGCCACCAGTGCCTGCGCGCGCTGGCGATGATGCCCGCGGAGACTCCGGCATGACCGCGACGGCGCCGCACATGCCCGCCGCCAGCCGCCGCCACGTCCTCGCCGCCGCGGCGATCTGCCTGCTGCCGCTGCTGCTGCAACTGCCGCTCGCGCTGGGCCTCGGCTTCGGCGCATCGGCGTTGCTGGTGACCGCCGCCGCATGGCGCCGGCCGTTGCCCGCACTGCTGCGGATCCTGCTCGGGATCACCGCCATCATCGCGGTGGCCGCGACGATGCCCGGCATCGGCCGCGATTCCGCCTGCGGCCTGTTGGCTGGCATGCTGGCGCTCAAGCCCTCGGAAACCTTCAGCCTGCGCGATGGCCGCAGCCTGCTTGGGTTCGCGCTGTTCGCACCCTTCGCGACCTTCCTGCTCGACCAGGGCCCCTTGAGCCTGGCGCTCGCGCTGCTGGCGGTGGTTGCCGTGCTGTCGGCGCTGCGTCGACTCGCGGGGGACGAATCCGGGGGATCGAATCGACCCCAGGCATCGGCGCGGCCAGGGTGGCAGGACTTGGGGGAAATCGTACGCTTGCTGGGGCTGGGGCTGCCGCTCGCGCTGGCCGCCTTCTGGTTGTTCCCCCGGCTGCCGACACCGCTGTGGGGCTTGCCAGACCGGGCAGTCGCAAAGCCCGGCCTCTCGGACACGATGACGCCGGGCGGCTGGCTGGACCTCATGAGCGACGACAGCCCGGCGGCCCGCGTCCAGTTCTTCGGCGCAACCCCCGCGCGGGCCGAGATGTATTGGCGTGGGCCGGTGCTGTGGGACTTCGACGGCGCGACCTGGCACCAACTGCGGTGGGACGCCGGGGCCGACGCGGCCGAAATGCAACCAGGCGATGTGCGCTACGACTACCAGCTCGACATGGAGCCCACCGAAGGCCGGGAGCTGGTGGCGCTCGACCTGCCCTTGCAGGCACCGCCGGGAAGCATGTTCACCCTCGGCCACAGCCTGCGCGCCGAACGCAGCCTGGACAACGTCACCCGCTGGCGCCTGCAATCCGCCCCCCCCTCCGCCTTCCAGCCCGCGCTCCCGCCGGCCTTGCGCATGCGCGCCCTGCTCCTGCCACGCGGGTTCAATCCGCGCACCGTGGCCATGGGCCGGGCCTGGCGCCGGGAGGCCGGCCACGATGCGGACGGTCGCGCGGACGCGGCGCTCGTTGGCCGCGCCCTGGCGATGATCCGGCGGGACTTCGCCTATACCCTCGACGTGCCGCTGGCCGGGCGCAACGAGGTCGACGATTTCCTGTTCGAGCGCCGGCAAGGCTACTGCGAGCATTTCAGTTCCGCGTTCGCCGTGCTGATGCGGGCCGCGGGCATCCCGACCCGCGTGGTAACGGGTTACGCGGGGGGTTACCGCAACCCGATCGGCGACTACTGGGTGGTGCTCAACTCCGATGCCCATGCCTGGAACGAGGTCTGGCTGCCGCGCCGCGGCTGGGTGCGCGTCGACCCGACGGCCGCCGTGGCACCGGAACGCGTCTTCGATACCCTGGCAGATCGACGCCCCGGGCGAATCGGTGCCTTCGACGGGCTGGTCGGGATATTCGACGCCAGCGATTGGCTGCGTCGCGGCTGGAACGACTTCGTCCTGGGCTTCAATGCGCAGCGGCAGCAGCGCATGCTCGATCCGCTGGGCCTTGCCGGGATCGGCGGGCGCGGCCTGGTGCTCTTGTTCGCCTTGGTGGCCGGGCTGGCGATGGGATGGATGGCCTGGTGGCTTGCCCGCGGCGAGCGCGAGCGCGACCCGCTGCTGCGGGCCTGGCACCGGCTTGGCGAGCGCTACGCGCGGATCGGCCGCGCACGCGACGCGCATGAACCCGCGCAGGCCTGGGCGGATCGGGTCGCCGCCGACGTGCCCCGTGCCGGCATCGACCTGCGCACGCTCGGCCGGCGTTTCTCCGCGGCCCGCTACGCCCGCGTCGAACCGGCGGTGGTGCGTGCGCTGGTCCGCGACCTGTCCGCCCATCGCCCGTGACGCGCCCTTGACCCACCGGGCCTAGACTGGCGCCACCCCCAGCCCGAGGATTCGCCATGACCCACCGCCTCGCCGCCACCAGTTTGGCCCTGGCCCTGCTCGCCGGCTGCGCCACCCAACCGAAACCCCTCCAAGGCAGCTTCGAACCCCTGAGCGCGCATGATGCCGTGGTCGGCGATCACGCCGGCGCCACCGTCCGCTGGGGCGGCCGCATCATCCGCACCGAGCCACGACCCGACCGCACCTGCTTCGAAGTCATATCCACGCGCCTGGATGCCGAAGGTCGCCCGGTGTGGGCAAGCGACGACACTTGGGGTCGGTTCATCGCCTGCCGTACCGGCTTCTACGACCCCGCGCTGTTCGAACCCAAGCGCGAAGTCACCTTCACCGGCCGCATCGAGGGGTACGAGGAACGCAAGGTCGATGGCTACGTGTACCGCTTCCCGCGGATGGCCGCCGATGTCGTCTACCTGTGGCCGGTGCGCGAACGGGTGCGGGTGGTGACCAGGCCGTCGCCGTGGGGCTGGCCCTGGGCCTGGTGAGTCGCGCCTAGCCGGGCGTGCCGAAGCGACCGAGCGGCGCGCCCGCGAGCAGGTGCAGGTGGATCTGGAACACGGTCTGCCCGCCATCCCCGTTGCAGTTCATGACGATGCGATAGCCGTCCTCGGCGAAGCCCTGCGCCTTGGCGTAGCGCGCGGCGGCGGTCGCCAGCCGGCCCACCACCACGGCGTCTTCCTCCGGCACGTCATTGAGCGTGGCGTAGTCGCGCTTCGGCACGAACAACACGTGCACCGGCGCCTGCGGGGCGATGTCGCGGAAGGCGAACAGGTGCGCGTCCTCGTAGACCAGCTGCGCCGGGATCTCGCCGCGCTGGATCTTGTGGAAGATGGTGTCGTGCATCGCGGGGTCGCCTCCTGCCGGCGTTGTCATGGAAGGATGTCGCTGCGGCTGCCGAACGCGTGCGACAGCGTGCCGCGGTCGACGTATTCCAGCTCGCCGCCCAGCGGCACGCCATGCGCGAGCCGGCTGGCGCGCACGCCATGCGCGCGCGCGAGTTGCGCGAGATAGTGCGCGGTCGCCTCGCCCTCGACCGTGGGATTGGTGGCGACGATCAGCTCGACCACCTCGCCTTCGGCGAGGCGCTTGCCCAGCCGGTCCAGCCCGAGCTCGCCGGGACCGATGCCGTCCAGCGGGCTCAAGCGCCCCTGCAGCACGAAGTACAGCCCGCGATAGCCGGTGGCCTGCTCGATCGCCAGCCGGTCCGCGGGGCTTTCGACGACGCACAGCAGGTGCGCATCGCGTGCGCTGCTCGCGCAGGTCGGGCACACCGGGTCCTCGCTGAAGTCGCGGCAGCGTTCGCAATGGCCGATCCGCGCCATCGCCTCGGCCATCGCCTCGGCGAGCCGGCGCCCACCCTCGCGCTGGCGTTCCAGCAGGTGGTAGGCCATCCGCTGCGCGGACTTCTGGCCCACGCCCGGCAAGACCCGCAACGCTTCGATGAGTTGTTCGAGCAGTGAAGTCGTCATCGCGTCAGGCCCTCGACTTCGCTCGGCGAAGGCGGGGGAGCAAGACTCAGAACGGCAGCTTCATGCCCGGCGGCAGCGGCATGCCCGCGGTCGCCGAGGCCATCTTGGCCTGCGAGATCGCGTTGATCTTGTTGACCGCGTCGTTGAAGGCCGCGGCGATCAGGTCCTCGGCCATCTCGGGATCGGCCAGCGCAGCGGGATCGATGCGCACCCGGCGGCAATCCATGCGGCCGCCCAAGGTCACGCTGACCATCCCGCCGCCGGCATGGCCCTCCACCTCCAGCGCCGCCACTTCCTCCTGCGCGCGCTGCATGTCTTCCTGCATCTTCTGCGCCTGCTGCATCAGCTGGGCGATGTTTCCTCGCATGGTCGTCCTCGCATTGGGCGGTCGTCCGCCCCGGGTCAATTCTCGCCGAGTGGCCGGATGGTGTCGGGCAGGATGCGCGCCCCATGCACCTCGACCAGCCGCTGGATGTGGGGGTCCGCCGCGAAGCCCTGCTCCGCCTGCGCCTGGCGCGACTCGCGCTCGCGGGCATGGCGCACGCGGGCGGTGTCGCCGCGCGGCTCGCCGGTCTCGAAGCGCAGCTGCACGCCGCCGCCGAGCATCGATGCCAGCGCATCGCCCAGCTGCAGCACCAGGCTCGGCGACTTCAGGTGTTCGTCGCCCGGGGCCAGCGACAGCCGCAGCACGCCGTCCTGGTGGGCAACGAACGCGGCATGCTCGGCCAGCAGGCGCACCGGCCCGCGCAGGCTGCTGCGCGCCACCAGCGACAGCCAGTGCTCGGTGTCGGTTACCAGCAGGCCGCCCGCCTCGGGCGTCGACGGCATGGGCGGCACCACGGCCTCCGGCTTGGGTGCAGGCGCCACGCGCGGCTCGGGTGGGCGCTCGGGACGCGCAACGAGATCGGGCGCCGGCGCGGACAGCGCTGCACGCGCGGCCTCTGCGGCACTCCCGCGCGCGGGGCCGCGTGGTGGCGTGTCGCCACGCGCAGGCGCAGGCGAGGACGCCGGCATCGCCGGCTGCTCGCGGGCGCTGTCGGCGGGGCGGAACGCCAGCATCCGCAGCAGGGTCATCTCGAAGCCGGAACGCGGGCTGGGCGCATGCTGCAGGTCGCGACGCCCATGCAGGGCCATCTGGTACCAGAGCTGCACCAGTTCGGGACGCAGCGCGGTAGCGAGCGCATCGACCGCGACGGCATCGTGGCCGACGTCGACCCCCGGCACCAGTTGCCGGACCTGCACCCGGTGCAACGCCTCGCCGAGCGCATCCAGCACGCTGCCCCAGTCCGGCGAGAACTCGGCGAGCTGCGCGGCTTCGTCGAGCAGGCGGCCACCATCGTGCGCGGCCAGCGCGTCGAGCAGCGCCTGCACGCGGTTGCGATCGACCGTGCCCAGCATCGCGGCGACGGCGGCGCCCTCGAGGCGGCCACCGTCGGTGCCGGCACCGCAGTAGGCGATCGCCTGGTCGACCAGCGACAGGCCATCGCGCAGGCTGCCGTGGGCGGCGCGCGCCAGCTGGCGGATCGCGTCGTCGTCGGCGGCGATGCCCTCAGCGGTGAGGATCTTCGCGATCTGCCCGCGGATCTGGTCCTCATCGAGGCGCTTCAGGTTGAACTGCAGGCAGCGGCTCAACACCGTGACCAGCAACTTCTCCGGGTCGGTGGTCGCGAACAGGAACTTGACGTGCTCCGGCGGTTCTTCCAGCGTCTTCAGCAGCGCGTTGAACGCCGGCTTCGACAGCATGTGCACTTCGTCGATGAGGTAGACCTTGTACTTGCCGCGCGACGGCATGTACTGGGCGTTCTCGATCAACTCGCGGACGTTGTCGACGCCGGTGTTCGAGGCCGCATCGATCTCCAGCAGGTCGATGTAGCGGCCAGCGTCGATCGCGCGGCAGGTCTCGCATTCGCCGCAGGGATCCGCGCTGGTGCCCTGCTCGCAATTCAGCGACTTCGCGAAGATCCGCGCGATCGTGGTCTTGCCGACGCCGCGGGTGCCGGTGAACAGGAAGGCATGGTGGACGCGGCCACTTTCCAGGGCATTGGTCAGGGCACGAACCACGTGCTCCTGGCCGACTAGTTCGGCGAAACGCCTGGGGCGCCACTTGCGGGCAAGCACGAGGTAGGACATGCCCCATTCTGCCATGCACGGACTTTCGCCCGCCCGACCCGCCGCCGGGTTTCTTGTGGCGGCGCGCGCCGACGGCTAGAATTGCCGGCTCGGCGGCGCAGGAGGCGCCGTCCGACACCTTCCGGAGAGGTGTCCGAGTGGTTGAAGGAGCACGCCTGGAAAGTGTGTAAGCGTCTAAACCGCGCTTCGGGGGTTCGAATCCCCCTCTCTCCGCCAGTTCCAAGGGCCGCGCATGGTGCAGCCCGCATCCATGGTGGCCCCGTCGGCCCCTCGCGACGCTAGGTCGAAAACCCCGCCAGGGCCGGAAGGCAGCAACGGTATCGACTGATGCGGGCGCCGAGGCAAGCCGGCGGGGCCACCGCCTTTCGGGCCTTCCTGCGCGAACCGATGCACCAGGTGTTCAGCCCTGCGGCGGTACCTGCGCGGGCGCACGCAACCGGATCACGTCGCCCTGCATGCCAACGCGATAGCCGCGCGCTCGCAATTGCACGCCTTCCGCCGCGCTGGCGTAGTGGTAGAGCACGCATCGATCCAGCAGCTCACGTGGATACTCGCGCTCGAGGTCCTCGATCCCGCTGTGGGACGGATTGCCTTCCAGCGCGCAGTCGTGCGCGACCAGTTCGTCGGCCGCCGCGAACTTCGCCAGCATCTCCGGGATCGGGCGGGTGTCGCCGGTCCAGACCAGGCTGCCGCGCAAGCGCAGTCCGAACGCGCTGTCCGGCCAGTGATGGCGAGCCGGGAAGACCTCCAGGCGCTGGCCGTCGTGCCAGAAGTGGTCGGACACCGGGATGACCCGGAACGCGTCCCAGAAATTGACTCCGCCTTCGGCCAGGGCGTTCGGGTAGCTCGCGACGCGCTGGTGCAGCAGCGGCAACAGGGTGACAGGTACGTACAGCCGCACCTCGCCTCGGCGGGCGGGGTCGAACCAGGCCGACACGAACAGCCGCTCGAAGCCGGCGATGTGGTCCATGTGCGCATGGGTCATGAACAGCGCGCGCGGGACATCGCCGTAGGTCGCCTCGAACGCGGTCAGGCCCTCGCCGCCGCAATCGATGGTCAGCCAGGGTTGGCCGTCGCGTTCGATCGTGGCCATCGCCGAGCCGAGCTCCACCGCCGCTGCATTGCCGACGCCCAGCAGGCGCACGCTCCAGCCCGGCATGTCAGTAGCCCCGTTGCCAGGCGGCGTCGTAGGCCGCGCGCAGCTCGGCGAAATCCGCCTCCACCGTCGCCCGCGGACGCGCGCCG
>ERZ1645192.798-NODE-798-length-26353-cov-13.197620_pt1 | contig 26353 bp, 21 predicted proteins | sample MGYA00575354_ERZ1645192 | MGnify/ENA primary metagenome ERZ1645192 (study PRJEB40844, sample SAMN11349763) | freshwater sediment metagenome | isolation source: river sediment | host: Sediment | place: India: Faizupur Khadar , New Delhi | collected 2017-02-21 ... | reverse complement strand
TGTTGGAGACCTCGATCTCCGTCACCTCGAGCCCGGCGTTGAGCTCGATGTCGCCTTGCGCGCAGAACACTTCACCGGGGATCATCGTGACACTCCCTTTTCTTCACGCCGCGGTCTTCGGCGCGCAGCCCTCGGCCTTGAAGACGCGCACCGTCGAGGCCGGATTGTCGGCGAGTTTGGCCGCCGGACGCATCGGCCGGCGCACCAGTTCGCCGCCACAGTTGAGACAGATGCCCTTCAGGATCTCGCTCGCGCAGGTCGGACACCAGGTGCATTCGAACGAACAGATGTACGCCTCGGCGCTCGGCGGCAGATCGCGATCACAGCATTCGCAGTTGGGGCGCAGTTCGAGCATGGTGTCGTCTCCTTCGATCTCGAGCGAGCGGCGATCCGAACACCGACAGCGGCGGCCGTCGGTGACATTGGTCACACTCTCAACGGATCGGATGATGCACCGTGACCAGTTTGGTCCCGTCCGGGAAGGTCGCCTCGACCTGGATGTCGTAGATCATCTCGGAGACGCCCGGCATCACCTGCTCGCGGGAGAGCACATGGGCGCCGGCTTCCATAAGGTCGGCGACGGTGCGGCCGTCGCGGGCACCTTCGACGACGAAGTCGGTGATCAGCGCCACCGCCTCCGGGTGATTGAGCTTCACCCCGCGCTCCAGGCGCCGGCGCGCCACGATCGCCGCCATGGCGATGAGCAACTTGTCCTTCTCGCGGGGGGTGAGGTTCATGCGGGGGCTCTCGTCGGCAAGCACCCGGTGCCGTGCGCCGGGATCGACGAGGGCCTCGGGTGACGATGTGTTCTCGAGCAGAATGTGACGCCCGAGCGCCCTCAGCAAGACCAGACACGCGGCAGATCTGCCTGCCGAATGTGCAACAGCACGCGAATGAGGTCGTCGCGCAGGGTGCGCGCCGAGCCTTGCGCCAGTCTGAGGCAGACCATCCCGTCCCAGGCGCTCGCCCCCGCCTCGCTCGCCAGCCCGTCGAGCACCACCCTGAGATCGTCGATCCGCGCCTCGGCGTCCGGCGCCACCCACAGGACGGTCGACAGCGCCGTCGCTCCGCCGCCGGTCGCGGTCCCGGCGAGGATCTCACCGGCGCAGCCGTCGATCCGCGACGTGTCGGCGAAGATCAGCCGGCCGCCGCGACGAACGCGGAAGCGATCGGTGAGCCGGCAGCTCTCCACCCGCTCGCCCATCGCCGCTCGGCCGAACACCACCGTCTCGCAGAGGAGGAGGTGGGCGTCCGCCGCCATCTCCACCTCGAGCCGCCGGTCGAGGGCGGCGCGATCGAACAGGATGGTCTCTTGCGGCAGCCATTCGGCGAAGGCCCCGGCCTCGACCTCGAGCCGGGTCGTGACCTCGCCGGCGCGCGATCCGTCGGTGGTGGACGAACGGTAGACCCGTTCCGCCGCCTGCGAGGTGACGACGCCCCGTGTCCCCGCCCCGAACCGGGCACCGTAGGTCAACCGGTCACCTCCGGCGATGCCGCCGGCGGTGTTGATCAGCACCGCCGTCGCCGGCTCTCCGCCGTGCGCCTTCGGCAGCCGGATCTTCGCCTGTCCCTCCTGGAACAGCCGATCGAGCACCGTCGCCCCGTCGCGCTGCTTGAAGGCGATCTCGGCACGGCCGCGCGCCCGCTCGAGGCGGAGCGGCGGGATCTCGTCGGTGTCGGGGGTCGGGATCATGGGCGAACCGAAGCGGAAGAAGCGGATGGGGTGAGCCCGGCGCCAGACGGCGCGACCTCTCGAATGCGGGGCGAACGTCCGCTTGTCCAGCGAATTCCGTGCCGCGATTTCGGCTCATTCTCGAGCCAACCCTCGCGACGGCCGGCCGTCCCGATCCGATGTCGACGGCCGTGTGGCGACGGCCCCTTGGCCGACGCCGTGCAAATCGGCTATCGATGCCCGATCCGATCTCGTGTGGACCCGCGCCGCGCACCGCAGCCCGCCCGGCGGCGCGACGTCCCGAACGGAGAGACGACGCCCCCGTGAATCGCCCGCGCCCGACGCTCACGCTCCCCGCCCGCCGCCGCCGCGCTCTCGCCGCGGTCGCGGCTTTCGCACTCCTCGGCTTCGGCGGGGCCGCCACCGCGGCCCCCACCGCCGGTGCCTATCTCGTCTTCGACGCCCGCTCCGGCGAAGTCGTCGCCCGCCACAACGCCGATCAGGCGTGGTATCCCGCCTCGGTCACCAAGCTGATGACCGCCTGGGTGACGTTGCAGGCGATCCGTTCGGGACGCGTCCGCACGACCTCGCCGGTGCCGATGACGGCGACCGCCTCGCGCCAGCCGCCGAGCAAGATGGGCTTCAAGGTCGGCGAGGTGGTCACCGTCGACAACGCTCTCAAGATCATCATGGTGAAGTCGGCCAACGACGTCTCCTGGGCACTCGCCGAGGCGGTCGGTGGCTCCAAGGAGGCTTTCGTCGCCGAGATGAACCGGCAGGCCCGCCTCCTCGGCATGCGTTCGACCCATTGGGGCAATCCTCATGGCCTGCCCGATGCCGGCCAGATGACCACCGCCCGCGATCTCGGCCTTCTCGCCCGCGCCCTGCTCACCGAGTTCCCCGAGGCCTCCGGCCTGTGGCGACTGCCCGGCATCCAGATCGGCGAAGAGATCATTCGCAACCACAACCACCTGCTCGACCGCTTCCCCGGCGCCGACGGCATGAAGACCGGCTTCATCTGTTCGTCGGGCTTCAACGTCGTCGCCACCGCCCGGCGGGGTGATCGCAAGCTGGTGGCGGTGGTGCTCGGCGCCCGCAACACCCGGGTCCGCGCCGAACTGGCCGCCGAACTCTTCACCAAGGGCTTCGAGGACAGCGGCGGGCTCTTCGGTCGCTTCTCCGCCCGCGAGACCCTCGACCACATGGCCCGTGGCCCGGAGACCGGTCGGCCGGTGGTCGACATGAAACCCGAGATCTGCGGCAAGAAGCGCGATCGCACCCCCGACCCGGAAGAAATCGGCGAGACGCAGCGCCTGACCGGCGACCGAGACCAGAGCGCGGTGATCAAACCGGGCGAACCCGGCTGGGCGCCGTTGAAACCGGCCACCTATCTCACCGAACGCTTCGACATCGGCCCGCCGGTACGGGTGTGGATCGGCGGTGCCGATGCCGCGCCGAGTGACGCCGGCGAGATGCTCGCTCTGGCCCCGGTGACCAACCCCACCGCACTGATGAACGCGCCGACCTTCGCCACGGCCTCCGCCCCCGCGCCGGGCGCCATCCGGCCGCGTGATCCCGCCTCCGGTACGACCGGCTGGGGCGCCACCCTGCCCCCGGCGAACGGCGGCCCGATGATCATCGCCGCTCCCGGCGCCCCCGTCGCGGCGAAACCCACCACCGCCAAGCCGATCCCCGCGGTCAAGGTCGCCGCCACCCTCGGCAAGGCCAAGCCCGCGGCGAAACCGGCGCCCGCGAAGCCCACGGCGAAATCCGGGGCGAAGCCGACGGCGAAGGTCGGCGCCAAACCGGTCGCGATGCCGGTGCCGTCCGCCAAACCGAAGAAGAAACCCGGCGGCTGATCCCCGCCGAACGAAGCCCGATCCCGGCGCCTCGCGGGCGCCCCGTCGACCCGTACCGGTGCGACCGAGGAGACCCGACCGATGCGTGACGAGACCGCCCCCCGCCCGCCCGAGCCGATCCCGCTCACCATCGTCACCGGCTTCCTCGGCGCCGGCAAGACCACCCTGCTCAATCGCCTCCTCCACGATCCGGCGATGGCCGACGCGGCGGTGATCATCAACGAGTTCGGCGAGGTCGGCATCGATCACGTGCTGGTCGAGCGCGCCGACGACGGCGTCGTCGAACTCTCCTCCGGCTGCCTGTGCTGCACCATCCGCGGCGACCTCGTCGCCACCCTCGAGGATCTGCTGAAGCGCCTGGACAACGGGCGCCTGAAGGCCTTGCGTCGCGTGGTGATCGAGACCACCGGGCTTGCCGACCCGGCGCCGATCCTCCACACCGTGATGCGTCACCCCTATCTGGTGCGCCGGTATCGCCTCGACGGCGTCGTCACCCTGATCGATGCGGTCAACGGCATGGGCACGCTCGACGCCCAGGAAGAGGCGGTGAAACAGGCCGCCGTCGCCGATCGGCTGGTGATCACCAAGTCCGATCTCTGCGACACGCCGGCGGCGAACCGCGCCCTCGTCGCCCTGCGCACCCGGCTGCACGTCCTCAATCCCGCCGCCCCGCTGCTCGACGCCGCGGGTGGCGAGGCGACCCCGGCGCGACTGTTGGAGAGCGGCCTGTGGCGGGCCGAGACCAAGACCGCGGACGTCACCCGATGGCTCGCCGAGGAGGCCTATCGCGACCGCGCCGCCGAGCGCCGACGCGCCGAGGCGGCGGCCCATGGTCGCCACGATCATGGTCACCACCACCATGGCCATCACCATCACGGCGACGGATCCACCTGCGGCGCGGACTGCGATCATCCCGACCACCACGTCCACGACCCCAACCGTCACGACGCCCGCATCCGCGCCTTCTGCCTCACCACCGATCGGCCGATCGCCGCGGCGGCCCTCGACCTCTTTCTCGATCTCCTGCGCTCCGCCCACGGGCCGAAGCTCCTCAGGGTGAAGGGTGTGGTGCGGCTCGCCGAGGACCCCGAGCGACCGCTGGTCCTGCACGTCGTCCAGCACGTCGTCCATCCCGTCGCCCAGCTCGAACGCTGGCCCGACGCCGATCGCCGCACCCGCTTGGTCTTCATCACCCGCGATCTCGACGAGAGCTTCGTCGAACGCATGTTCCACGCCTTCATCGGGCAGCTCGCCCCCGACACGCCGGATCGCACCGCCGTCATCGACAATCCCCTGTCGGTCTCCGGCTTCTCCGGCACCTTCGGCTGAGCCGCACCGGACCGAGAGACGACCGCCATGATCCCGTGGACCACGGCCACCCAGGCGATCGCCGCCGCGCGCACCCGCCGGGCCGTCGCCCGCCGTCTCGCCGACCTCGACGTCACGCCGAACCAGACGCTGCGCGACGAGATCGAGGAATGGGCGGCCGCGCACCGCGATCGTCTCGCCTTCCTCGCCGTCGACGGCTCGGAACGGCTCACCTACGGGGATTTCGCCGGGCAGGCCGCCCGCTGGGCGCGTTGGACCATCCTGCACGGAGTCGGCCGCGGCGAACCGGTCGTCGTCCTGATGGCGAACCGCCCCGAGCGGATCGCCGCCTGGACCGGAATCGCCACCGCCGGCGCCGTCGCCGCTCTCCTCGATCCGGGGCTCGACGGCCCCACCCTCGCCGCGGCCATCGCCACCGTCGCAGCGCGCCACCTCGTCGTCGACGCCACCCTCTTGCCGCGCTTCGAGACCGCTGCGCCGCACCTGACGGCGATGGCCGCCGTCTGGGTCCATGGCCCCCATCCCATGGCCTATCCGCGTCTCGACGAGGCCCTCGCCGACCTGTCGCCGGAGCGCCTGCGCCCGGCCGATCGCCGGCCGATCGCCGCGCGCGACGACGCCCTCTGGCTCGCCTCGCCCGCCCATCCGCCACGACGCCTCGATCACCACGGCCTCGTCCGCCGGATGCACGCTCTCGCCGCCGCCTGCGGAGCGACCCGGGACGATCGCCTCCTTCTGCCCGACCTCGCCGTCGGCGACCCGGCGGCCGCGACCCTCGCCGGCGTCACGGCGACGGTGGGCGGTGTCTGCCTGCTGCGCCCGCTGGCCGCATCGACCGCGAACACCGACGCCCGCCCGACTCTCGTCGCCTACGACGACCGGACCGCCGAGACCCTCGCCGCCGGAACGACACCGCGTCTCGTCCTCGCCGTCGGCGCGGGTCTCGACGTCGGACCGCCTTCCGCTCGACGCCTCGTGTTGTGCGACGACACCCTCACCACCGCCGCCGGCGCCCGACTGTGGACGGGCGCCGGCCGCTGATGTCGTCGGATTTCGTCGGCGACCCTTCCCTTGCCGCCCGCGCCTTGTAGGATGCCTCCGATTCCGACGTCCGCCGCCACCCGTCGTCCATCCGTTTCCAGAGAGATGTCCCACCCCATGTTTCCCGGTCCCGAACAGCAACTTCAGCCCAACACCTACGCCTACGAAGCCCGACCGATGGTCAGGCGCACCGGCTTCCGCGAATACGATGCCCGTTGGATCTTCGGCAAGGAGATCAACCTGATGGGTGTCCAGGCCCTCGGCATGGGCCTCGGTACCCTGCTCGGCGAGCTCGGCGTGAAGCGCGAGATCGTCGTCGGCCACGACTACCGCTCCTATTCCGCCTCGATCAAACTGGCGCTGACGACCGGGCTGATGGCGGCCGGCTGCATCGTCCACGACATCGGTCTGGTGATCACGCCGATGGCCTACTTCGCCCAGTTCGATCTCGACGTGCCGGCGGTCGCCATGGTCACCGCCTCGCACAACGAGAACGGTTGGACCGGCGTCAAGATGGGCTGCGCTCGGCCGCTGACCTTCGGGCCCGACGAGATGGGCCGCCTGAAGGAGATCGTCCTCGCCGCCGAGTTCGATCTCTGCGGCGGCGGCTCCTACCGCTTCGTCGAGGACTTCCCGGCCCGCTACATCGCCGACCTCGTCTCCCGGCCGAAGCTCGCCCGGCCGATCAAGGTGGTCGCCGCCTGTGGCAACGGCACCGCCGGCGCCTTCGCCGAGGAGATCCTCTCGGCCCTCGGCGCCGAGGTGATCCCGCTCGACACGAAGCTCGACCACTCCTTCCCGCGCTACAACCCCAACCCGGAGGACATGGAGATGCTCCATGCCATCCGCGACGAGGTTCTCCGCACCGGGGCGGACGTCGGCCTCGGCTTCGATGGCGACGGCGATCGCTGCGGCGTGATCGACGACCAGGGCGAGGAGATCTTCGCCGACAAGGTCGGCGTCATGCTCGCCCGCGACCTCGCCCGCGTTCATCATCACCCGACCTTCGTCGTCGACGTCAAGTCGACCGGCCTCTACCACTCCGATCCGGTGCTGAAAGAGCTCGGTGTCACCACCGACTACTGGAAGACCGGCCACAGCTACATCAAGCGTCGGGTGAACCAACTGAACGCGCTGGCCGGCTTCGAGAAGTCGGGCCATTATTTCTTCAACGCGCCGATCGGCCGCGGCTACGACGACGGTTTCGTCTCGGCGATCGCCATCCTCGACATGCTCGACCGCAATCCGGGCAAGCGCATGTCGGATCTCGAGAAGACCCTGCCCAAGACCTGGTCGTCGCCGACCATGTCGCCGCATTGCGACGACGAGAAGAAATACGGCGTGGTGGACAAGGTCACGGCCCGTCTCCTCGCCATGATGGACCGCGGCGAGGCGATCCGCGGGCGCAAGATCGTCGACGTCAACACCGTCAACGGCATCCGCATCACCGTCGAGGACGGTACCTGGGGCCTGGTGCGCGCCTCCTCCAACAAGCCGGAACTGGTCGTGGTGATCGAGAGCCCGGTGTCGGAGGCACGGTTGAAGGAGATGTTCGCCGACGTCGATGCGATCCTGCGCGAGAACCCGGAAGTGGGTGCCTACAACCAGACCATCTGACCCTGGGACGAGAGGGCGCCGGCGCCCGGCCGGCCGCCCTCCGTCCGTGTCGCCGGATCGCCACCCCCATCACGAAACGGCGACCGGAGCGACGAACCCGGCTGACATGTCGCAACGTCTGCCCTAGTTTCCACTTCCCGCGCCGCCCCGGGGAACCACGGCCGAGAGGAGATGTCGAGGCATGACGAGCCGTACCACCGACGTGACCGCCACTGTCACCACCGCGACCCGCCGCGCCGCACTTCTCGGCCTGCCGTTGTTCCTCGCCGGCTGCGCCGCCGGCGGCCGTATGCGCAGCTTTCCAGGCACCGGCGTCGGCACCTTCGCCTATGCCTCACCGGCCGGCGACTGGCGCACGATCTATGCCACCCAACGCGACAACGGCCATGAGATCGAAGCGCTCGACTTCTCGGTGATCGATCGCCAGTACCTGCGCCACACCGTCGCCTGGGCCGGCGACGAACCGCCCGGCACCATCGTCGTCGACCCCTACGAGCGCTTCCTCTACCTCGTCGAGAGCCGCGACCGAGCGACCCGCTACGGCGTCGGCGTCGGCCGCGAGGGCTTCGCCTGGGCCGGTCGGGCGCGGATCGGCGGCAAGTCGTCGCCGTGGCCGACCTGGACACCGCCGCACGAGATGACGCTACGCGACAAGGACGCGGCGAAATGGGCCGGCGGCATGCCCGGCGGCCCCGACAATCCGCTCGGCGCCCGCGCCCTCTATCTCTTCCAGGGCAACCGCGACACGCTCTATCGCATCCACGGCAACAACGACGAGACCAGCATCGGCAAGGCGGTGTCGTCGGGCTGCATCCGCATGCTCAACCACGACGTCGTCGATCTCCACCGCCGCGTCGGTGTCGGCACCCCGGTGATCGTCCTCGGCTGAGCCGTCCGACCGCCCTCTCCGCGAACGGTGTCGGGCCCGACCGCGTCACGGCGGCTTCGCCGTCGTGTCTCGGGCGGGCCGGCTCGGCGGTCACACCTCCGGCGGCGCCACCAGCCGCCGATAGAGGTGCCACGTGGTGTGGCCGAGCACCGGAATCACCACGACGAGCCCGAGGAAGGCCGGGATCACCGCCAGGAACATCAGGCCGGTGACGATCGCCGCCCAGACGATCAGCGTCTTCGGATTGGTGAAGACCGCCTTCACCGAGGTGATCATCGCGGTGATGAAGTCGACGTCGCGATCGAGCAACAGCGGGAACGACACCACCGACAGGGTGAACGAGACCAGCGACAGGAACGCTCCATCGACGTGGCCGATCGTCAGGAACAGCCAGCCCTCGGGCGTCGAGGTGACCACCTGCACGAACTCCTGGACGGTGACGAAGTTCTTGAGGCCCAGGCACAGCACCAGCAGGATGCGGATCTGGTACATCCAGATGAGGAAGATGAAGAGCGTGACGAAGGCCATCCAGCCGAGTTCGCGCCGGCTCTGATCGAACACCACGCCGAGCACACTTCGCCAACCGAGGGCGATCCCCGCCTCCCGCCGTCGGCTGACCTCGTAGCAGCCGACCGCGACGAAGGGGCCGAGGAGGGCGAAACCGGCGGCGAAGGGATAGGTCAGATAGCCGAGCCCGGTGGCGAAGGTCAGCCACACCAGGAAGAGGCCGCCCACTGCATAGAAGCCGCCGAAGAACAGCCCGTAGAGCGGTGCGGCGCGGAAATCGGCGAGGCCGCCGGCGAGGGCCTCGACGATGTCGTGCCCATCGATGGTGCGGACCTTCGGTTGGCGCCGCCGGTGTTCGGCCGCCGCCTCCGCACTTCGCCCCGGATCCGTGGACATCGCGTTCGTCTCGCTCATGGTCGCCCCCCTCGCGTCGGCTCCACGCGCGATCGTCATCGATCGGTCTGCGCCGGTCCGCCCGTCTCTTTGTATCGATTAGATCCGGGCATTTCCGTCATTTGCAAGGGGTTTCACCTACCCGGAGGCGAGATAGCGGGCGTTTCTGCCACCATGTCAGGGGCGACCGGCGCCGGCCCTCCGGTCTCGACGACGTCGACCGCCACGGCGAGGCCCTGCGAGCCGGCCGAGAGGATGATGCCGGTCACCGGCGAGACGTCGGTGTAGTCGCGGCCGTGGCCGACGACGATGTGATCGCACCCGGCGACGATGCCGTTGGTCGGATCGAAGCCGATCCAGCCGAGATCCTCGCCGCACCACACCTCGACCCAGGCATGCATGGCATCGGCGCCGGCGAGCTTCGCCTCGCCCGGCGGCGGCACCGTTCGCAGATAGCCCGAGACATAGGCCGCCGGCAGACCGAGACCGCGCAGGCCGGCGATCATCACATGGGCGAAGTCCTGACACACCCCGCGCCGCGCCGCGAAGGCGCGGGCGAGCGGCGTCGCCACCTCGGTCGCGGTCGGATCGTAGGCGAAGCCGGCGTGGATCCGTCGGGTGAGGTCGAGTGCCCCGGTGACGATCGACCGACCGGCCGGGAAGGACGCCGCCGTCCATTCCGTCACCGCCGGGGTGAGCGGCACCCAGCGCGACGGAAACAGGAAATGCACCGGATCGTCCGGGGCGAGCGAGGTCGAGGCGGCGACCGCGGCGGCGACGGTCTCGTGCGCCGGGCTCGGGTCCGGCTCCAGCGGCGGTGGCGGCGCCACCGTCACCGTGGCGGTGGCGCGGATGGTGAGGCGCCGGTGCGAGCGGCGGAACCCGACCCGTGTCACGTGATTGCCGAAGAAATCGAGGCCGTCGACCATGGTCGAGGCGGCCGGATCGACGGTGAGGTCGGAGACGTGGACGCGCTGGCCGAACCGTTCGATCGGGATCAGGCGGAGCGTGCAGTCGGCGAAGGGCACCGCCGCACCCCAGTCGTAGATCGTGACCTGCGTGACGTCGTAGCGCATCGGCTCACCCGTCCGTCTCGTCGTCGGCGAGCGGCACCGACCGCCCGAACCAATGGGCCGTCACCTGATCCGAGATCCCCATCAGTTCGGCCTCGATCGCCTCGATCCGGGCGATGTCGAAAGTTCCGGCATCACTGGTCTCGAGCGTGGTGGCGAGGCGTTGCGCGAGCCGCTCCGCCGGCTCCAGGAGATCGCCCTCGCGTCGGCCGGTGAGGTCGGCGAGGTGTTCGGCGATCCGCGCCACCTGATAGGCGACGGCGCGCGGATGGCCTTCGTCGAGCAGCACCAGATCGAGCACCGGCCGCCGCGCCGTGCCGGAAAGATAGCGGCTGCGGTAGGTCACCCTCCCGTCGGCGAGATCGAGCAACAGGTCGAGCGGTTCCGGTCCGGCGTCGGGCCAGGCGAAGGTGCGCGCCGCTCGCGCCGCGCCGATGCCGCGTTCGATCCGCCGCCCGAGATCGAAGAAGCGCCAGCCCTCGCGCCGATTCATCGTCTCGTGGGCGAGGCCGACCACGGCTGCGAGCGTCCGCAGCGCCTTCTCGATCTCGCCGACCACCGACGGCGGTGCGAGATCGGCTTCGGCGCGCACCTGTAGCCGGTCGCGCAGGTCGACCAACGCCCGCCAGCAGTCGGGCGACAGCCGGTCGCGCACCACCGCGCCGGTGCGATGGGCCGATCCGACCAGGACCGAGACCGCTCCCGGCGTCACCCCCCACAGGGCCATCGCCGCCGCATCGGCACTGCCCGTCGCCTCGGCCGGGACGGTCCCCCAGTTGACGAGCAGCCGGGCGATGCGCCGCGCCAACCCGCCCGAAGCCTCGGGCACGCCGTCGTCACCGTGACCGGACAGGCCCCGCAGCAGTCGCAACGTCAGTTCGGCTCGCTCGAGATAGCGGCCGAACCAGAACAGATTGTCGGCGACGCGCGACGGCAGGATGCCGGCGTCGCGGCGAATTTCGACCGTCTCGGCCTCCGGCACCAGACGCGTCTCGGCCCGCGCCGTACCGCGCCCGCCGAGCACCCAGACGTCGGCGGATCGCCCGCCGCGTTGCATCGAGAGCGCGGCGACGTCCTCGCGTTCGGAGATGCGGGCGAGCCCACCCGGCATCACCGTCCATCCCTCGGCGGTACGCGCCGCGAAGACGCGGATGGCGAAGGGCCGCGGCGTCAGCCGACCCTTTTCCCAGATCGGAGCGGTGGAGAGCCGGAGCGGCTCGCGCCCGACGAAGTCGACGCCACGCCGATCGAGCAGCGTCGCGATGCGGCCTTTCTCCGCCGGCGACAACCGCGAGCCGAGGACACCGGTCGAATCGAGAATGCCGCGCAGCGATCGGCCGAAGGCCGGCGACAGGATCAGCCGGTCGAGGTTCGCCAGGACCGTCTGACGCGCCGCGGCCTCGCCGCACCACCAGGTGGCGACGTTGGGCAATCGCAGGTCTTCGCCGATCAGGCGCCGGGCGATCCCGGGCAGGTAGCCGGCGAGCGCCGGCGCCTCGACCAGTCCGGACCCGAGGGCGTTGGCCACCACCACCCGGCCGTGGCGGACCGCTTCGACCAGACCGGGAACCCCGAGCCGCGACGACGGATCGAGTTCGAGCGGATCGGCCCAGTCGGCGTCGACGCGCCGCACCAGCACGTCGATCCGACCGAGCCCTTCGACCGTCCTGACCGCCACACCCTCGGCCGAGGCCGCCAGATCGCTGCCTTCGACCAGCTGGAAGCCGAGGACCCGCGCGAGATAGGCGTGCTCGAAATAGGTCTCGTTCCACGGACCCGGCGTCAGCAGCGCCACCCGCGGATCCTCCCGCCCGGCGACCGCCGCGAGGCCGGCTCGCAACGCCTGGAAGAACGATCCGAGCCGCTCGACCCCGAGCGTGTCGAAGAACTCCGGCAGGGCGCGTGACACGGCGATTCGGTTCTCGATGGCGTAGCCCGCCCCCGACGGCGCCTGGGTCCGGTCGGCGAGCACCCACCATCGCCCGTCCGGCGCCCGGCTGACGTCGGCGGCGTAGAGCTGGAGATGCGCCCCGCCCTTCGGCCGCACCCCGGCGAGCGGCCGCAGGAATTCGGGATTGCCGGCCACCAGCGCGGCGGGGAGCGCCCCCTCCGTCACCAGTCTGGCCTCACCCATCAGGTCGTCGAGGATCGCCTCGAACAGGCGCGCCCGCTGCAGTACCCCTTCCGCCAACATCGCCCAGTCGTCGCCGTCGATCACGATCGGCAGATGGGCGAGCGGCCACGGCCGGTCGGTCTCCGCCTCGTCGCCATAGACCCGGTAGACCACCCCGGATTCGGCGAGACGGCGGTCGGCCTCGACGAAGCGCCGCGCGATTTCGTCGCGGCCGAGACCGGCGAGACGTCCGAGCATCGCCGCCCAGTGCGGGCGGAGCCGGCCGGTGGCGTCGACCAGCTCGTCGTGGACCCCCGGTACCGGCCGATACCCGACGAGGAAGGGAGCGAGATCGCCCTCGATCCCGCCCTTCCATCGCATCGCCAGTTCGAGCTGCGTCGACGGCACGTCGCCCCCCGCAAGTCCGTCTCGTCAGCCCCGAGTGGGCGGGCGACGCAGGTCGAGTGTCAAGGGGTATTCGCCGGTCCGCTCCGGTTGCGGTACCGCGACGAAGCCCGGCGTGTGGCCGTGGTCGACGAAACGGGCGAGACGCCGCGCCTCCGCCTCGTAGGAATTGACCGGATAGGTCTCGTAGTTGCGCCCGCCCGGATGGGCGACGTGATAGACGCAACCGCCGACCGAGCGTCCGGTCCACCGGTCGAGGATGTCGAAGGTGATCGGCGCCTGCGGCGGGATCGTCGGATGGAAACCGGAGGCCGGCTGCCATGCCTTGAAGCGCACGCCGGCGATCGCCTCACCGGTCACCCCGGTGGAGGTGAGCGGCACCGGCCGACCGTTGGCGGTGACGAGATGCCGGGTCGGGTTGAAGCCCTCGACCCGGACCTGCAGCCGTTCGACCGACGAGTCGACGAAACGCACCGTACCGCCGATCGCCCCTTCTTCGCCGGTGACGTGCCAGGGCTCCAGCGCCTGACGGATCTCGAGTTTCACCCCGGCGTGCTCGACCGTACCGTAGAAGGGGAAGCGGAACTCGTACTGGGCCTTGAACCACAAGGGATCGAAGCCGTAGCCGGCCCGTTTCAGGTCGTCGAGGACGCCGAGGAAGTCCTCCCAGACGAAGTGTGGCAGCATGAAGCGATCGTGCAGCGCCGTGCCCCAGCGCACGAACTCGCCCGCCTGCGGCTCGCGCCAGAACCAGGCGATCAACGCCCGGAGCAGCAGCTGCTGGGCGAGCGACATGCGCGCATCCGGCGGCATCTCGAAGGAGCGGAACTCGACCAACCCGAGCCGGCCGGTCGGCCCGTCGGGCGAGAACAGCTTGTCGATGCAGATCTCGGTGCGATGGGTGTTGCCGGAGACGTCGACCAGCAGATTGCGGAACAGTCGATCGGTCAGCCACGGCGGCGGCGGCCAGCCTTCGCCCGGCGCCGGCACCGAGGCCAGGGCGATCTCGAGTTCGTAGAGCGTGTCGTGGCGCGCCTCGTCGATGCGCGGTGCCTGGGACGTCGGACCGATGAACAGACCGGAGAACAGATAGCTGAGCGAGGGATGGCGCTGCCAGTAGAGCACCAGGCTCTTGAGCAGATCGGGGCGGCGCAGGAACGGGCTGTCGGCCGGCGTCCGCGCCCCCACCACCACGTGATTGCCGCCGCCGGTTCCGGTGTGGCGGCCGTCGATCATGAATTTCTCGGTGCCGAGTCGCGATCGGCGGGCGTCCTCGTAGAGTTTCGAGGTGATCGCCACGCACTCGTCCCAGGACGCCGCCGGCTGGACGTTGACCTCGATCACGCCGGGATCCGGCGTCACCTTGATCACCTCGAGCCGCGGGTCCCACGGCGGCGGATAACCTTCGATGTGCACCGGCAGACGATTGGCTTCCGCCGACGCCTCGATCGCCGCGAGGAGCTCGAGATAGTCGTCGAGCGTCTCGACCGGCGGCATGAAGACGTTGAGGATGCCGTCGCGCGGCTCGATCGACAGCGCCGTGCGCACCTGATCGGCGCCGATCTCCTCCACCCAGCTCTGCGTCACCCGCTGCACCGGCCCGGTGCGGCGATAGACCTGGGCGAGTTCGTCCGGATCGGGCAGGTCCGGCCGCTCGACGAAGGGATCCTGTTCCAGGATGTAGGGGTAGGACGCCGGCGGAATCCACGGCAACGAGGCGATCGGCAGGCGAAAGCCGACGGGACTGTCGCCGGGGATCAGGAACAGCCTGTCGCGCCGCAGGCGCCATTTCTCGGAATACCAGCCCTTGCCGGCGCGGCTCTGCCAGCGTTGCACCGGCAACACGTGACCGGTCGGCCGGGTCAGACCGCGGTCGAAGACACGCGCCATACGATGGCGGTCTTCCGGATTGTCGAGCTTCGAGTTCGACGGATCGAGGTCGACCGGCAGTCGAGACTCCTGGAGCACCCAGTGCGCCGGGTCCTCGTAGGCCGGGACGACGTAGTCGGCGCCGATGTCGAGCCGCTCGGCGACCCCCTCGGCGAGAATCTTCGACTGCTCGACCGTGGCGTCGCGCGACCCGACCTCCAGCGCGATCAACGACGGATCGCGCCAGATCGGTCGGCCGTCCTTGCGCCAGTAGAGGCCGAAGGCCCAGCGCGGCAGGCTCTCGCCGGGATACCACTTGCCCTGACCGTAGTGCAGGAACCCGCCCGGCGCGAAGGTCTCGCGCAGTCGCCGGATGAGGTGATCGGCGAGCCCGCGTTTGTTCGGTCCGACCGCGGCGGTGTTCCATTCCGCCGACTGGTAGTCGTCGATCGACACGAAGGTCGGCTCGCCACCCATGGTCAGCCGCACGTCGCTGCGGGCGAGATCCTCGTCGACCCGGCGCCCGAGTGCGTCGAGCGCCGCCCACGCGTCGTCGGAGAACGGGGCGGTCACCCGCGGCTTCTCGGCGATGCGGTCGATCCGCATGCGGAAGTCGAAACTCACTTCGGCCGGGTCGACCAGCCCGGTGATCGGCGCCGCCGAGCGATAGTGCGGCGTACCGCAGAGCGGCAGATGGCCCTCACCGGCGAAGAGGCCGGAGGTCGGATCGAGGCCGACCCAGCCCGCGCCGGGAATGTAGACCTCGCACCAGGCGTGCAGGTCGGTGAAATCGTGGTCGGTGCCCGACGGCCCGTCGAGCGCCTTCACGTCGGGCTTCAGCTGGATCAGATAGCCCGAGACGAAGCGCGCCGCGAGCCCGAGGCGGCGCAGCAGCTGTACCAGCAGCCAGCCGGTGTCGCGACACGAACCCGAGGCGAGCTCCAGCGTCTCGTCCGGCTCCTGCACGCCCGGCTCCATGCGGATGACGTAGCGGATCTCCTGGGACAGACGCAGATTGAGGTCGACCAGGAAGTCGACGATCGCCCGCGGCTCGCGCGGGATCGTCGCCAGGAAGGCCTCGAAACGTTCACCCACCGGCTCGGCCGCGAGATAGGGCTTCAACTCCTCGGCGAGACCCGCCTCGTAGGCGAAGGGATACTTCTCGGCATAGCTCTCGACGAAGAAGTCGAACGGATTGTAGACCGCCATCTCGGCGAGGAGATCGACCTCGACCCGGAATTCCGTCGTCTTCTCCGGGAAGACGAAACGCGCCGCCCAGTTGCCGTGCGGGTCCTGCTGCCAGTTGACGAAGTGGGTTTCCGGCGTCACCCGCAGCGAATAGCCCGTCACCCTGGTCCGGCAATGCGGTGCCGGTCGCAGGCGGATGATCTGCGGACCGAGCTGGACCGGCCGGTCGTAGGTGTAGGCGGTGACGTGGTGCAGTGCGGTCTGGATGGCCAAAGCGAGATCCCTGCTCACGAAATGATCGTCGGGGCGCCAGCCTAAACCGTGTGCAGCGCAGCGCAAGAGGGGCGCGGCCGCAACGCCTGCGTCGTTCACCGCAGGGGCGTGGATGACGAATGCGTTCATCGCCGAGACGAGCGTCGACGGTCACACCGCCAGCGACTAGTCTCGCGTCGTGACCGTCGCTCACCGGAGACCCTCCACGATGTTCCGCAGGTTCGTCGCCGTCGTCGCCATCACCGCCGTGCTCACACCCGCGGCCGCACGGGCCGCCGGCGAAGCGCTGCCGCCGTGCCCCGCCGACGGGTTCATGCCGCTCGGCGACCCCTACACCGGCCCGGGCCTGTCGATCCTCGTTCCCCCGCTCGCGCTCCTGCTGGCGGCGAGCCGCGACAAGCTCGCCGACGAACCGCGCCGTCCGTGGAGCTTCCGCGTCGTCGACGCCCAGGGACGCCCGGTCGAGACCGCCCATGTCGCGCTGCTCCACGACGGCCGGCGCTTCGTCGGCGAGACCCTGCACGACGGCAGCCTCGACCTTCCCGACGCCGTCTACACCGTCGTCGCCGCCGCCGGGGGCACCCCGGCGCGCTGGGGTCAACGTCGCATCGACACCCGCACCAAGGGCACTTCGAACACCTTCGAGATCAAGCTCGATCACACCTTGCCGCAGATCACCACCCGTCCACCGCTCGATCTTTCCGCCGACGGCCGTGCCCCGGCCGGTGGTCCGCTCCGCTTCGCCTGGACCGGCCCACATCAGGCCGCTGCCGGTCTGGCGGTGATGCCCCGCGACGAGGAGGGCGGCAAGGCGTTGCGGGAGGCCGGGGTCGGAACCGCCGGAACCAGCGCGGTGGACATGCCGGCCGCCGAGGGCAGCTATGACGTGCGTCTGCTCCTGTGTGCGCCGCGCATCACCCTCGCCACCTGGCAGGTCGAGGTCGGCGCCCCGCAGATCCGCCTCGCCGCGCCCGACAAGGTGCAGGTGGGCCGCACCTTCGAGGTCTCGGCCGCCGGCCGCATCGGCGCCCGATTCGACCTTGCCGTCGCGCCGCTCGACAGCGAGACCACGCTGCAGAGCGAGACCGTCGAACGCGCCTCGCCCCGAACCCGCCTCACCGCGCCGCTGACGCCGGGCCGTTGGGAGGTGATCTACCGCGCCGACGACGACGATCACACGGTGCTGGCGCGCCGGCCGATCACCGTCGAAGCCGCTTCGATCGAGATCACGGCGCCGGCCGAGGTGAGGCTCGGTGCTCCGGTCAGGATCTCCTATACCGGCTCGGCGGGTGGCGGCGGCGGTGCGGTGCTCGAACTGTGGTCGAAGGACGGCATCCGCTGGACCGACGATCTGTCGCTCGACGGCGAGCGCCTCCCGGCCCGCGCCGGCGAACACGAATTGCGGTTGGTCGATCGCGCCGATCACACCGTGGTGCTGGCGCGCCGCCCGATCCGCATCGTCGGCACCCTGATCTCGGCTCCCGAAACGGTGAAGCCCGGGGCGAAGGTGGCGGTGACCCTCGCCGAGACCCCCGCCTTCTTCGACCGGCTGCGCATCGTCCCGCGCGGCATGTCGCCGGCGCGGTTCGACAAGAGTGAGTCGGTCGATCCCGATCAGGCGCGCCAGGCGACGATCACCGCGCCGGGCGGAGCCGGCGACTACGATATCCTGCTCGTCGACGAGAGCCCCGGCGTGCGTGACACCCTGGTCGTCGACCGTCGGCCGCTGACGGTGCGCTGACCTCCGCGACGGATGGCGGGGCGGGAGGTGCCCCCCCCCGCCCGCCTCCGCCTCACGCCGTGAGGTCGTTCAACGCCTTGATGATCGCCGCACCCATCTCTGTGGTCGAGACGGTGTTCTCGCCCGGCTTGGCGATGTCGGCGGTGCGGGTACCGCTGTCGAGCACCCGGCTGATCGCCTTGTCGAGCAGGTCGGCCGCCTCGCCGAGGCCGAGCGAATAACGCAACGCCATGGCGAAGGAGCCGATCATCGCGATCGGATTGGCGAGACCGCGACCGGCGATGTCCGGGGCCGAGCCGTGCACCGGCTCGTAGAGCGACTTGCGCTTGCCCGTCGCCGCGTCCGGCGCGCCGAGCGAGGCCGACGGCAGCATGCCGAGCGAGCCGGTGAGCATCGCCGCCACGTCGGAGAGGATGTCGCCGAACAGGTTGTCGCAGACGATGACGTCGTACTGCTTCGGCCGGCGGACCAGCTGCATGGCGCAGTTGTCGGCGAGCACGTGTTCCAATTCGACATCGGCGTATTCCGCCGCACCGATCTTCGTCACCACCTGCTTCCACAGCACGCCGGACTTCATCACGTTGTGTTTCTCGGCCGAGGACACCTTGTTGCGGCGGGTCCGCGCGAGATCGAAGGCGACGCGGGCGATGCGTTCGATCTCACGGGTCGTGTAGACCTGGGTGTCGACCGCACGCTTCTCGCCGTTCTCCAGCGTCACGATCTCCTTCGGTTCGCCGAAGTAGACGCCGCCGGTGAGCTCGCGGACGATCAGGATGTCGAGGCCCTCGACCAGTTCCGGCTTCAAGGACGAGGCCGAGGCGAGCGCCGGATAGCAGATCGCCGGGCGCAGGTTGGCGAACAGGCCGAGGTCCTTGCGCAGGCGCAAGAGGCCGGCTTCCGGGCGCACCTCGTAGGGCACGTCGGCCCACTTCGGCCCGCCGACGGCACCGAACAGCACCGCGTCGGCGGCTTGCGCCAGCGCCATGTCGGCCTCCGAGATCGCCTTACCGTGGGCGTCGTAGGCCGAACCGCCGACCAGACCGGTCTCGGTCTCGAACGTCGCGATCCCACGTTTCTCGAACCAGGAGAGCACCTCCTTCACCTGCACCATGATCTCCGGGCCGATGCCGTCGCCGGGAAGGAGGAAGAGATTGAAGGAGGCCATGGGTCGAGCTTTCCCGTTCGAGGGTGGGTGGGGCCGAGGGGCCGCAGAGGGTGCGCCTCTTTACCAAGACGCGACATCGGCATCAACGCCCGCCCGCCGCGGCACGGGTTTCGCCACGGCAGGCCCTGACGACGTCGCTCCGTCTCGAAACGGGACGACGGGACCATCGTCGGATCACCCCCGAGGGAGACCACCCCCATGCCGTCCACGACGATCCGCTTCGATGCGAAACTCCTCGCCGTCGCCGGGCTCGCCGCGATCGTCGCCGTCGGCGGCTGGGAAGCCTGGCGGATGGTGGGACCGCGACCCCGGGTCGAGGTGCCGCGGGTGGACACCGACTTCGGCCATCAGAAGGTGATCTATCACCTCACCGAAGGCGGCGGGTATCTCGGCCAGAAGCACCGCAACTGGGTCGGCAACATGGAGAACCACTACGCCGCGCTGCAACCGGGCGAGCTGGAGTTGGCCGTGGTGATGAACGGCGACGGCGTCGACCTGCTCTCCCACGCCAAGAGCGACGAGAAACTCGCCGCCCGCATCGACGCGCTGAGAGCCAGGGGCGCCCGCTTCCTGGTCTGTCGCAACACCCTGATCGCGCGCGGCATCGACCCGGAGAAGGACCTCCACGGTGTCCGCACCGAGGATCTCATCGGCGCCGGCGTCGCCCAGATCGCCCTGCTCGAACGCCAGGGCTACGGTTACCTCAAGCCCTGATAGCGAGTTCACGAAGTTTCGACCTGTTCGAAACTTCGTGAACGAAGGCGAGCCCGAACGGGCGTCGGCCGGTCGGGTCGTAACCCTCGTGAAATTCGGACGAGTCCGAATTTCATCAGCCCAGTTATGAGATCGCGGCTCGCTCCCCCGCCCGGTCCGGCCCGGGGCGGCCGCCGCCGTCAACCGTCGACCGCCGTCGCCAACCGATCCCAGGCACTCGTCGCCTCGTCGAGCACGTGCAACTCGCCGAGTGCGATGTCGAACCACACGCCGTGCAAGTGGATCCGCCCCAGCCCCTCCAGTGCTCTGACGCAGGGAAAGGTCCTGAGCGCAGCGAGCGAGTTGACGATCGACAGATGCTCGAGCCGATGCTGTCGTTCGCCCGGATCGGCGATGCCCTCGCAGCGGCAGGCCTCGACCGGCTTTTCGAGCAACGAGATCCACTTGCCGATGAAGTCGCCCGGCGACAGCGGCGAGCCGCCTTCACGCAGGGCAGCGGCGATGCCGCCGCAGCGTCCGTGCCCCATCACCACGACATGTTCGACCTCGAGCCCCATCAGGCCGAATTCGAGCGCCGCCGAGGTGCCGTGGTATTCGCCGTCGGGCGAATAGGGCGGCACCAGATTGGCGACGTTGCGCACGACGAAGATCTCGCCGGGCGAGGCGTCGAAGATCAGTTCCGGCGCGGCACGGCTGTCGCAGCAGGCGATGACCATCACCGTCGGCTTCTGGCCGGTCTCGGCTAGATGGCGATAGCGGTCGTTCTCGCTCTGGTAACGGCCGGCGCGGAACGCGGCGTAGCCCTGCATCAGGCGGTCGGGAAGCATGTCCGGTCTCCGGCGGTCGCGAATTCAGATCAGGGCGCCAACGCCGCGAGAGCGGCGAGGTCGAGGTTGCCGCCGCACACCAGGACGCCGACGCGTTCACCCGGTCGCGGACGATAGGCTCCGGCGAGCAGCGCGGCGAGCGCCGTCGCGCCACCCGGCTCGGCGGCGATTCGCAGGCTCTCCCACAGTCGTCGCTGTGCCTCGACGATGGCGCTGTCGGGCACCAGCACCGCTTGGGCGACGAGCTCGGCGGCGATCATGTGCACGAGATCGCCGACCCGCTTGGCGCCGAGACTGTCGACGGCGATCGACTCCACCTCGACGTCGACCGGACGACCGGCGGCGAGCGCGGCATGGAGCGCGCACGAGCCGCGCGGTTCGACCGCCACCACCTTCACCCGTCCGGCGAACCACAGCGCGATGCCGGCGACGAGGCCGCCGCCACCGGCGGCGACCAACACCGTGTCGAGCCCGTCGGGCGCATCCTCCTCCCATTCCAGGCCGACCGTACCTTGCCCGGCGATGGTGTAGGGACTGTCGTAAGGGTGGACGACGAGGGCGCCGCTCTCCTGAGCAAAGGCCTCGGAGAGAACGGCGGCGTCGGCGTAGCGCTCACCCGCCACCACGACGTCGGCACCGTAGGCGCGGATGCGGTCGATCTTCACCGGGCTCGACACCGTCGGCACGAAGATGCGGGCACGGTGACCGAGACAGGCGGCGGCATAGGCCACCGCCGCGCCGTGATTGCCGCCCGAGGCGGCGGTGACGCCGGCAGCCGGTACCGCGCGGGCGATGAGATTGTTGAAGGCGCCGCGGGTCTTGAACGAGCCGGTGTGCTGGAGGAGCTCCAGCTTGAGGCTGACCGGCTCGGCGCTGCCGAAAGCCGCGCCCTCCACCGCCATCACCGGCGTGCGGCGGACATGCGGGCGAATGCGGGCGAGTGCCGCTTCGACGGCGGACGGACTGAGCGCCTCGGCCATGTTCGACACCTCTTCGTCCCGGCACGTCTCGGTGCGCGCGGCTCTCGCATATCGGATCGCGACGACTTCGCCAAGGCCGTGCCGCGACGCGAAGTCGCGACGCAACAGCCGGCCGCCGAAGAAATCGCCCTCTTCGCCGGCTCTTTCTGCCGTTCCCGGCGGCCACTCCGCCGCCGCCGCGGAAGAAAATTCATGCTGCATTGCAGCAAAACACTTTCGCGACGCCTGCGAGATGGTTATCTAGGAAAGGACGTCGACCCGATCCACCGCCCCGCGGTGTTCGAAGGGGACGCGATCGTCGGAGGCTCGCATGCCGATGCGCCAGCTGCAGACCCTGCTCGGATCGACCACCGCCGGTATGGCCGGCGTCTGCGAGGCGATGACCGAGATCGCCCGGCTGTCGCCCATGGTGATCGCGCTCAGGACCGACGCGGCCTTCGCCGCTTTCGCCGATCCGACCTCGGCGTCGGCCTCGGCGTCGGCCGGTGAGCCGCTGCGGATGATCGTCGAGAAGATCGATGCGATGGCGCAGAGCTCGCTGGCGGCGACCCTCGAGGCCGGTCTCACGGTCGGTCGCAGCCTGACCGAGCGGCGCCTGCCGTTGGATGCCGCCTTCCGCGTCGCCACCGCGGCGATGGAGCCGATCCGCGGCCGCCTGCGCGACAACGTCCGCCGTCTCGCCCCCGGCCGCCTCGACGCGACACCCGCCCGCGATTGAACATCCTCGCCTACGACCGAAGTCTCGAGGAAGCCGCTTTGACTTCCCTCCCGCCAGTCGCTACCTCCGGCGGCGGACGGTGACCGCCGAGCGTCCGGCTCGGCGAGGCAGGGTCGAGAGAGGGCCGAACCCCATGCCGCAGAGCGAGGACGGAACGCGGACCGTCGTCGGACGCTATCGAGCACTTGTCTCGGCGCGGACGATCGCCTTCGATCCGCTCCAGGCCGAGCTCGCCCGTCGCCTCGACGACCTCGACCAGGCCCTCGCGCGCTCCGACCTCGCGGCCAAGGGCTCCGCTCTCGGCTGGTTGTTCGGCCGGCGAGCGCCGCAGCGTGAGACGCTGCGCGGGCTCTATGTCCACGGCGCCGTCGGCCGCGGCAAGACCATGCTGATGGATCTGTTCTTCGAGTGCGCGACGGTGACGCGCAAGCGGCGCGCCCATTTCCATGCCTTCATGGCCGACACCCAGGACCGCATCCACCGTACCCGCCGCGCCATTCTCGACGGCCGCCTCAAGGGGGACGACCCGATCGCGCCGGTCGCCGAAGAGATCGCCGCGGAGACCCGCCTACTGTGTTTCGACGAATTCGCCGTCTACGACATCGCCGACGCGATGATCCTCGGGCGGCTGTTCCAGAAGCTGTTCGAGCTCGGCACCGTGGTGGTGGCGACCTCCAACGTCGCGCCGCAGCGCCTCTACTGGGACGGCCTCAACCGCGCCCTGTTTCTGCCCTTCATCGATCTGCTCGGTCGTCACGTCGACGTCTTCGAACTCCTCTCTCCCAACGACTACCGCCTGACCAAGACCGACGGCGACGAGGTCTGGCGCATGCCACTCGGGCCGGTCACCGACGCGGCGATGGAAGAGGAATGGTTCCGCATCACCGGCCATCGACCGGCACCGCCCGAGGCCATCCCGTTCCGCGGCCGCACCATCGAGATCCCCGCCGCCGCCGACGGCCGCGCTCGCTTCCGATTCCACGATCTGTGCGAGAAGCCGCTCGCCGCCGCCGACTTCGTCCAGATCGCCCGCCGCTATCACACGGTGATGATCGAGAACGTCCCCACCCTCGGCCCGGACCGACGCAATGCCGCCAAGCGTCTGATCAATCTGGTCGACGCACTCTACGACTGTCGCGTCAAGATCGTCGTCTCCGCCGCCGCCGAGCCCGGCGCACTGTGGACCGGCACCGACGGCCCCGAGAGCTTCGAATTCGCCCGCACCGTCTCCCGCCTCACCGAAATGCGCTCGCGCGAATACGCCGGCGAACCCCACGGCACCGGCGAGGGCTCCCTCGCCCAGGACAGGCTCGAGGCCCACGACGCGGCGGACGAGGATCCCGACGATGCGGTGCGGCAAGCCTCCGACACATGAAATCTCTTGCGATTTTGCTCGGAAAATGCCGATTTTCTCGTTCTTTTTGCGGTGCGATATGAACCTTCGGCCGACTTGCACCCCCGTTCGGAAGAGAGTATCGAACCGCACGACAGGATGTCGCACCGACCTCCAATTGACGTGAAGGGAAACCTCTGAAATGGCGCGGAAAAAGATCGCCCTCATCGGCGCGGGTCAGATCGGTGGCACGCTCGCTCATCTCGCCGGCCTCAAGGAACTCGGCGACATCGTGCTGTTCGACATCGTCGACGGCGTGCCGCAGGGCAAGGCCCTCGACATCGCCGAATCCTCCCCCGTCGACGGCTTCGACGCCGCGCTCCAGGGTGCGTCCTCCTACGAGGCGATCGCCGGTGCCGACGTCATCATCGTGACCGCCGGCGTGCCGCGCAAGCCGGGCATGAGCCGCGACGATCTGCTCGGCATCAACCTCTCGGTCATGGAGAAGGTCGGCGCCGGCATCAAGGAATTCGCCCCGAACGCCTTCGTCATCTGCATCACCAACCCGCTCGACGCGATGGTGTGGGCGCTGCAGAAGTTCTCCGGCCTGCCGGCGAACAAGGTGGTCGGCATGGCCGGCGTGCTCGACAGTGCCCGCTTCCGCTACTTCCTCGCCGAGGCGACCGGCGTCTCCGTCAAGGACGTCCATGCGATGACGCTCGGCGGCCACGGCGACGACATGGTGCCGCTGGTGCGCTATTCGACCGTCGGCGGCGTGCCGCTGCCGGAGCTGGTCAAGATGGGCTGGCTCACCCAGGAGCAGCTCGACGCCATCGTCGACCGCACCCGCAAGGGCGGCGCCGAGATCGTCGGCCTCCTCAAGACCGGTTCCGCCTTCTACGCCCCGGCCGCTTCGGCGATCGCCATGGCCGAGTCCTACCTCAAGGACCAGAAGCGCATCCTGCCGGTCGCCGCCCAGTGCAACGGCGAGTACGGCCTGAAGGACATGTATGTCGGCGTTCCCGCGCTGATCGGCGCGAACGGTGTCGAGAAGATCGTCGAAGTCGCGTTCGACGCCGCCGAGACGGCGATGTTCGCCAAGTCGGTCGCCTCGGTGACCGGTCTGGTCGACGCCTGCAAGACCATCCAGCCGGCGCTCGCCTGAGCCGCCGTGACGAACCTGTTCCCGGCGGGTGCGCCCGACGTGCCCGCCGGTACGAACGAAGGACGAGCGTGAGCGAGCGGTGGCTCGCCACATCCTCTCGGGCGGACCTTTCGGCCGAGAGGTCGACTTCCGCATCCCCGTCGCGACCGACCCTCGGGGGCTCGGTCGCGCACCGGTTCCGGCAACCTCAGAAACGAATTCTCGAGGCGAGACAGGGCGATGAACATCCACGAATACCAGGCGAAGGCGGTCCTTCGCGAGTACGGCGCGCCGGTGTCGCGCGGCATCCCGGCCTTCACGCCGGCCGAGGCCCGCAAGGCCGCCGAAGAGCTCGGCGGCCCCCTCTGGGTCGTCAAGTCGCAGATCCACGCCGGCGGCCGTGGCAAGGGCAAGTTCAAGGAACTGCCGGCCGACGCCAAGGGCGGCGTGCGTCTCGCCAAGTCGGTGGCCGAGGTCGAGGCCTTCGCCGCGGAGATGCTCGGCAACACCCTCGTCACCGTGCAGACCGGCCCGGCCGGCAAGCAGGTCAACCGCCTCTACATCGAGGACGGCTCCGACATCGAGCGTGAGCTCTATCTCTCGGCCCTGATCGACCGCGCCACCGGCTCGGTCGGCTTCGTCGTCTCCACCGAGGGCGGCATGGACATCGAGGCGGTCGCCCACGACACGCCCGAGAAGATCCACACCTTCCACGTCGATCCGGCCGCCGGCTTCCAGGCCTACGTCGGCCGCAACATCGCCTATGCGCTGAAGCTGACCGGCAACCAGGTCAAGCAGTGCGTCAAGCTGGTCTCCGACCTCTATCGCGCCTTCGTCGACAAGGACATGGCGATGCTGGAGATCAACCCGCTGATCGTCACCAAGCAGGGCGACCTCAAGGTCCTCGACGCCAAGGTGAACTTCGACTCGAACGCGCTCTTCCGTCACCCCGACATCGTCGCGCTGCGCGACGAGACCGAGGAGGACGCCAAGGAGATCGAGGCCTCGAAGTACGACCTCGCCTACATCGCCCTCGACGGCACCATCGGCTGCATGGTCAACGGCGCCGGCCTCGCCATGGCGACGCTCGACATCATCCAGCTCTACGGCGAGAGCCCGGCCAACTTCCTCGACGTCGGCGGCGGCGCTTCCGAGGAGAAGGTGACCCACGCGTTCAAGATCATCACCTCCGATCCGAACGTGAAGGGCATCCTGGTCAACATCTTCGGCGGCATCATGAAGTGCGACATCATCGCCCGCGGCGTGCTCGCGGCGGTGAAGGCGGTCGGCCTGCAGGTCCCGCTGGTCGTTCGTCTGACCGGCACCAACGAAGAGCTCGGCAAGCAGATCGTCCGCGAGTCCGGCCTCAACGTCATCCCGGCCGACAACCTGGACGACGCGGCTCAGAAGATCGTCAAGGCCGTGCGGGGAGCTTGATCAGATGTCCATTCTCGTTTCCAAGGATACCAAGGTCATCTGCCAGGGCTTCACCGGCGCGCAGGG
>ERZ1645192.796-NODE-796-length-26404-cov-14.107898_pt1 | contig 26404 bp, 22 predicted proteins | sample MGYA00575354_ERZ1645192 | MGnify/ENA primary metagenome ERZ1645192 (study PRJEB40844, sample SAMN11349763) | freshwater sediment metagenome | isolation source: river sediment | host: Sediment | place: India: Faizupur Khadar , New Delhi | collected 2017-02-21 ... | reverse complement strand
CTAGGGCGTGGACTCAATAGCGCGCAACCAGAGTCTTACTGAAGCGAGGGCGACGGCGGCCAGAAAGTTTCGAGCGAGCTTTTCGAAGCGGGTGGCGATGCGACGGAACTGCTTGAGATTGCAGAAGTAGCGCTCGACGAGATTGCGCTGGCGATAGAGGCTCGGCTCGACTGAGCGTTGAAGCTTCACGCGGCTCTGGGTCGGGATGTGGGCGAGGCCGCCTCGATCAGCGACCAGATCGATGATGGCGCGACTGTCATAGCCTCGGTCGGCGACCACCGTGGATGCCGTCGGGAGCAAGGCGAACAGGTCGGGAAAGGCAGCCTTGTCGGAGGCTTGCCCGGGCGTGATCAGCAATCGCACCGGCAGGCCGTCCTGATCGACGACCGCGTGGATCTTGGTGCTCAGTCCGCCACGAGAACGGCCAATGGCGTGATCCGCGCCCCCTTTTTTCCGCCTGCGGCGTGTTGATGCGCGCGGACGATCGAGCTGTCGATCAATTGAAGCGACTGGGGAGATCGTTCGGCCAGCGCTTCGAACATCCGCAGCCAGACGCCCTTCTTCGCCCAGCGATTGAAGCGGTTGTAGACGGTCGTGTACGGGCCGTACCGATCCGGCAAGTCGCGCCAGGGCGAACCGGTCCGCAGCACGTAGAAGATGCCGTTTACGATCCGCCGGTCGTCCTCGCGTCGTGCGCCCTTGCCAACAGGCGGAAGAAGCGGTTCGACAATACGCCACTCGACTTCGCTGAGATCGTAGCGCGCCATGACAAGGCTCCTTTCGGTAGCCTTGAATCAAGCTTCGCCGCCGTCCGCAAGCGCCTATTGAGTACAGACCCTAGAGGCCCAGCGCCCGCGCGCCCGCCACCACGGCGAGCCCAACGGCCAGCCCGATCAATTCCTTGCCCGAGAGCCACATGGCGAGCCCGGTCGCCGCCGCGCCGGCAATGCCGGGCGCGCCGGCCGAGACGGCGAGCGGCAGCGCCGTGGCCAGGAAGATCGAGCCGGGCAGCGCCTCCAGTCCGCGCCGCACGCGCGGCGTCATCGCGACGCGGCCCATCGCCCAATAGCCGCCGAGGCGCAGCGCATAGGTGACGAGCGCGGTCAGGCCGATGATGGTCCAGGTGAAGGCGTCGGCGCTCATGACCGCCCCATGGCAGCGGTGAACGCGCCGGCAAGCGCGCCGATGAGGATGTACCAATGACCGAGGCCGAGCTTGTGGGCGACAAGCGCGGCGACGCCCGCCGCCGCATAGGGCCAGAGATTGGCGCTGCGGCGCAGGATCGGCGTCAGGAAACAGGTGAACACCAGCACCATGATGAGATCGAGCCCGTAGCGTCCCGGATCTGTCACCAGCGCGCCGAGGAAATAGCCGAGCAGGGTCAGCAGCGGCCATGTCGCGAACAGGAAGATGCTGGCAACGACCAGCGTGCCGAATTCGAACCGCCCGTTGGCGCCCGGCCGCATGGCGATGGCCCATGAGGCGTCGGTCAGCAGGAACATCATGGCGTAGACGCGGCCCTGCGGCAGCTTGCCGAGATGCGGGCGCATGGCCGCGCCCATCAGCACGAAGCGGGCGTTGACCGCGATCGTGACGCTGACGACGGCGAGCACGCCGCCCCAGGTCCACGGGTTCTGCCACATCTGCAGCACCACCATCTGCGACGCGCCCGCATAGACGAAGAAGCTCTGGGCGAAGGACTGCAGCGCCGACATGCCGTTCTGCGCCGACAGCGCGCCGATCGCTCCGCCGAAAATGATGAAGCCGGGAATGAAGGCCAGCGCGCCGCCGAGGCCGTCGCGCAGATGCGCGCCGGTGATTTTCAGGCTGGGCGTGGGATCGGAAGTCTGCGGCGTCGAAGTCATGCCTGCGCTATACAAGATTTGACGTGGAGAGGAAGCATCAAACATGTCAGCGCGGGGCGGCATTGCATTTTGGGAAGTTCTCGCCGCGATCGATCCAGCCGCGGCGGCCACGCATGTTCTGGTCGTCGCCCGCGCCCGCGCCCCCGCGCTCGCCCCGACGCCTGCCGATTTGGCTGAAGCGGCAGGCCGCAAGGACGGCGGCGACTTTCTCGTCCGCCGCGCCGCGCTGCGCGCCCTTGTCGCCAAAACGGCCGGCGTCGCGCCTGAACTTGTCGCCATCGGCCGCGACGCGCGCGGCGCGCCGGTCCTGCGCGCGCCGAGCGGCCTGCACGTGTCGATTTCGGCCCGCGGCGCGTGGGCGGCCGTGGCCGTCTCCGACCGACCCGTCGGGGTCGATCTCGAAATCATCGGCCCCGCGCTGGAGCCCGCCTGGAACGTGCTGGCCAAATCCGAGCGCGGGGCGCTGGCGGCGCTGTCGGCGCAAGACCGACACCGCGCCTTTCTCGAACTGTGGACGGCGAAGGAAGCCTATCTGAAAGCGCGCGGCATCGGTCTGGCGCGCGAGCCAAGCGAGATCGCCGCGACATTCGGCGCAGCGACCTTCACGATCCGCGATGGCGGCCGGGAGGCGCGCCTGCACACGACGCTGCGGCGCGTGCTCGGCGGCAATCTTGTCGCCTGCGCGGTGCTGTAAAACCAAGAAGACAAAGCCTCGCAGCCGCCCACTGCGTCATGGCCGGGCGTTTGTGAAGACCGCCGGCATGTCTGACGACGTTCGCAGACACGCCCGACAGCCTTTGGTGCTGGTCGTCGGAGTGACGGAGGGAAAAGGGGGCCGCCTCGCAAAAGCCGGGGGGATGCTTCACTTCGCCCGCGCGCGCCATCTTGTTAGCTTAGCTCAATGCAGCCTTGGCGGCGTTGGGGCAGGCTTGGGTTTCGGATCAGGCCCCTGAAGGAAAGCGGCGGCGGCATGAGCAACCATACGATCGACATCAACCGGCTCAACGCCTTCGCGCGGGAGATGACGGAGCGGAAGAAGACGGCCGTCGGCTTTCCCTGCAACCAGGACGTCAGGCTGGCGGAATTCTATCATTGGTACGCCGTGTCGGGGCTCGCCGATCTGGCGATGAACAATGTCGGCGATCCGCGCCGCCCGAGCCTCTATTCCCTCAACACGCATGATTTCGAGAACGAGGTCATCGACTTCTTCGCGCCGCTTTACGGATTTGCGCCGCAGGAGGCGTGGGGCGTCGTCACCAGCGGCGGCACGGACGGCAACAACCATGGCGTCTATTTCGGCGTGAACGTGCTGCGCGCCAGCAGCCAATTGCGGCCGATCCTCTATGTCTCCGAGGAGGCGCATTATTCGATCAAGCGCATCGGCGACCTGCAGCATCTGGAGATGCGGCAGATTGCGGCCAATGTCCGCGGCGAGATGGAAATGGCGGCCTTCGAGCAGGCGCTCGATCCGGGCCGCCCGGCGCTCATCGTCGTCGCCGTCGGCACGACCTTCAAGGGCGGCGTCGACGATCAGGAGGCGATGGCCGCCATTCTGGCGAAAAAGAAGCCCGTGGCCGTCTATCGCCATGTCGATGCGGCGCTGTTCGGCGGCTTCCTGCCCTTCACCGAACATGCCGATCTCGTCAGCCGGCAGGCGCGCGGCTTTGATTCCATCGCCATCAGCGGCCACAAGTTCTTCGGCTTCGACGAGCCGATGGGGCTGTTCCTGACGACGAACGACATTCTCAAGACGCAGAACCCGTTCCGCGTCGCCTATCTCGACGCGGCCGTGCCGACGATCAGTTGCTCGCGCTCGGCGCTCGGGCCGCTGAAATTCTGGTGGCAGATGCACAAGACCGGCGTCGACGGCTATCGGCGTCAGGCCGAATTGATCCTGAAGAACGCCGCCTATCTGAAACGGCGGCTCGACGAGATCGGCCATCCGGCGTGGAAGAACGACATTTCCAACACCGTCTATTTCCGCCGCCCCGCCGACTGGATCATGCAGCGATGGGGCCTGGCGCCGTCGGAGGACGCGCGCCTCGGCGGCAAACTGGCGCATGACATCGTCATGCGCCATGAGGACATGCACATGATCGACCGCTTCATCGACGATCTGCTGCAGGACCGCAGCCTGACCGCAGGCGACGATCCGCAAAGGCGCGACGCGGACTAAAGCGCCTTGCGAATGCGCTCGAATGCGTCCTTGAGCTCCGCGCCGAGAATGCCGAGCGCGTCGCCGATGTCCTTGGCGCTTTGCTCGATCCGCGCCTTGGCGGAGAAGGCGTCCCAGCGCTCCTCGACCTGCCGCCATTCGTCTTGCAGATCCTTGGCGCCGAGATGGATCTTCAACTTGATCTCGTCGCGCGCCTGCTCGAGATCCGCAACGATCTTTTCAAGTTCGGGCATTGCGAGGCTCCTCCATGGACAGGCGCCCGGTCCGGCGTGGCCATCGGCCTGATGGCGAAAAACTCCGGCCGGACCGCGGCGGCGGCTGTTCGATTGGCCATGAGGTTATCGGCCTCTGCGGCGCATGGCCAGTCGCATTCGCAGCACGGAATGTCGCAGCGGCCGGCGTCAGGATCGCGGCGAGACTTTCTGACGCGGATCAACGACACTGCAGCGAAGCGAGTCTTAATCTCGACGCCAAATCAAGGGGATCCAACATGCCGACGACTTTTGAACTCTCGCGTCGCGACCTGCTTGAGCTGAGCGGCGCAGCGCTTGTCGCCACGACGGGCGGCGTCATGGGCGCGACGCCGGCGATGGCCGACAGCCAGGCTTTCAGCAAGACGCGCGAGGCGGCGCGCAAGGCCGCGCATGCTCAGCTGGTCGAGAATGACGCGCCCGCGGCTTCTTTCGCGCTGTTCGATCGCAACGGCCTGATCTGGGCCGACGCCGTCGGCGTGATCGACAAGCAGGCCAAGACGCCGGCGACGACGGATACGCTGTTCTGCATCGGCTCGTGCAGCAAGGTCATCGCCGCCGCCGCGACCATGGTTCTCGTCGATCGCGGCAAGGTCGAGCTCGACGCTCCGCTGACGCGCTATCTGCCGAATTTCAGGATGCTGTCCGACGGCTATGCCGACATCACGGTGCGGATGCTGATGAGCCATGCGTCGGGTTTTCCGGGAACGGATTATCGCGGCGGCTTCGCCGCCAAATGGAACCCGCGCTACCCCGCGCAGGTGATGGAGACGCTGCGCGCCGCGCGGCTGAAGCACCGCCCCGGCGAAATGTCCGTCTATTGCAACGACGGCTTCACCATGCTCGAACCGCTGATCAAACAGGTCTCGGGCAAGGACTTTCCCGCCTTCGTCGAATCCGAGATTTTCGCGCCGCTGGGCATGAGGCGCAGCCGGTTCGGCAACAGGGCGATCGCGCCGGGCAGTTTCGCGCCGGGCTACGCCAAGCAGCGCAAGCAGCCGCTTGAGGCGATCAATCCTTCCGCCTCCGGCGGCGCCTATACGACGCCCTCCGAGATGGCGCGCTTTCTGGCGATGTTCCTCAATGAGGGCAAATTCAACGGCCGGCAGGTGTTGAGCGCCGGCGCGGTCAAGCGCATGGGCGAGAACCAGTCCGCGCGCGAGCCCTTGCGCCCCGCGCCGTCGGAGAACGGTTTCGGCCTCGGCTGGGACAGCGTCAGGGCCGACGCCTTCGCGCCGTTCGGGCTGACCGCATGGCGCAAGAACGGCGGCACCGCGACCTACGCCACCGACATGATCGTCATCCCGCAGGCCGGTCTCGGCGTCATCGTCACGGGCTCATCGATCAAATTCAACGCCGGGCGACTGGCCGAGCAGGTGCTGTTGACCGCGCTCGTCGAGCAAGGCGCCCTGCCCGCCATGCCGCAGCCGCTGACGAGCCTGGCGCAGCCCGTCGCCGCCGCGGCCACCGCCGATCCGCGCTGGTTCGATGGCGTTTTCGCGCATCACGCCAGCCTGATCCGCTTCGAGAAGGAAGAAGCGGGTACGGTCAGCCTCGCCAAATACGCCTCGGGCAAATGGACGACCGCGCTGAAGGACCTTAAGCCGCGCGAGGACGGCGCGCTCGCCGCCGAGGAATCGCCGACGACGGTCTTCGCCCTCACCGAGGCGCAGGGCGCGACCTATCTGCTGCAAAAGGGCGTGACCGGCCTCAAGCACTATGCGGCGACAATGGTCGGCGCGCAGAAGCTGCCGCCGCTTGGCGAATTGTCGCCGGCGTGGCGGCGCAGGATGGGCAAGACCTGGCTGATCGTGAACGAGCCGGCCGAGTCGCTGCTGTTCGTCGCGCAGCAGCCGATCGTGGCGCTGAGCGAAGCGCCGGGCGCGCAGGGCTATGTCGTCATGGCGTCGGGCGCGCCCGACGCCAGGCAGGCTCAGGCCGTCGCTGCGAGCAAGGGCGACAGGCGCGCGCGGATGGGCCTGAAGCTCCCGTTGAACAACGGGCGCGACCGCAACGACCTGGAGGTTTTCGAGCGCGACGGGCAGGAATGGCTGCGCATCGGCAGCACGGCGTTGCGGCCGCTCGATGGCGTCGCCGGGCTCGGCGCGGGCGCGCATGTCTGCGCCATCGGGCCGGAAGGCTATGCGGAATGGCGGCGTCTCGACATGATCGGCGCGCTGAGCGTATCCGGCTGCGCCAATTGGAAGCTGTTCAACGACGAATATCAGCAGCTTGCGGGCGGCGCCGGCGATGTGAGGCATGTTGCAGCGCCGCAGGCGGCCTACCTCTGGGTCGACGGCAAGCCCGGCGCCAGGATCAGCGTCGCGCTGGCCTGACGCCGGCGCACGGCAGACTAAAAGATCAGCACCGGCAATGCGTTGACCTCGCTTGCCGTTGCGCTCATGCTGGCCGCCGGGCATCGTGAAGGAAATGAGGTTCAGGTGATGAAATTTTTTGCGCCGGTCTTGCTAGCTGTGTTGTGCGCGAGCGGTCCGGCGCTTGCCGACCAGAGCGGATACAATGCGCCAAAGGCGCTGCTCGACACGCGCGAGACGACGACGGGGCAGGAGCTGGCTTGGCCGAAGGGTCAGGCGCGCGTCACCAGCCTCATCGTCACCCTGATGCCCGGTCAGGAGACCGGACGTCACCGCCATCCGGTGCCGACGCTGGGCTATCTGCTCGATGGTGAATTGACGATCAGCTATGACAGCAGCCCGGCGCAGCGTTTTGTCGCCGGCGAGGCGCTGATCGAGGCGCTGAACACCTGGCACAACGGCCGCAACACCGGCAGCGTTCCGGCCCGCGTGCTGGTGTTCTTTGCCGGCGTCGACGGCGTTGCGCCGGTCGAACACGCGCATTGAGCGCGGGATCGCCGTCGCTCAATAATGCGGCGGCGGCGGCTCGGGCGCATCGCGCGACGCGCCGATGTTCTGGAATTCCTCGCGCAGGGCGCGGACATGACGCTCAAGCATGTCGATCGTGCGCCATTGCGCGGTGATGACCTCGTTGAGGTCGCCGATCATGCGGTCCTGATGCGCGAGGCGCATTTCCAGCGCGTCAATCCTCGCATGGGGATCGGAAAGACCGTCGGTCATGGCGCGTTTCCTCGGTTCAACAGAGGCGGCACCCTACACAAGCCATGCGCGCCGCGATACGTGCGCGTCGCCATGCCGATGTGATATAGGAGGAGCATCCGTCATAAAGAACCGGGAAAGCTCCCCATGGATCTCCGCCAGCTCAGGACGTTTCGCGCGGTCGCGGAACTCGGCAGCCTGAGCAAGGCTTCCGACCGCCTGCGCGTGGCGCAGCCGGCGCTGAGCCGGCAGATCAAGCTGCTCGAACACGAATTGCGCACCGACCTGTTCACCCGCAACGGGCGCGGCATGGTTCTGACCGCCGCCGGTAAATTGCTGCTCGACCGCACCGCCGGGCTGGTGCGGCAGATCGAGCAGGTGCGCGACGACATCCAGTCGGCCAGCGGCACGCCGTCGGGCCGCGTCGTGCTGGGCCTCGTGCCGACGGTGAGCTGCGTACTCTCGGCGCGTTTCGCCCGCCGCATCATCGAGGCGTGTCCCGATATTTCGCTGTGCATCGTCGAAAGCTACGGCGGCCATCTGATCGAATGGCTGCATCGCGGCGAGATGGACCTCGCCGTCATCTATGGTCCGTCGAGCGACCTGCACCTGTCGGTCCGGACGCTCGGGCGCGACGAACTCGTCGCCATTGGCCCACGCGGCTGCGGGCTAGCGGCACGCGGCCATGTCGACATTGGCTGGCTGGCCGAACAGAAGCTTGTGCTGCCGAGCCATTCGCACGGGCTGCGGGCGCTGATCGAAAAGGCGGCGGCGCGCAAGAACCTGCCCTTGCGCGTGCTGATCGAGGCCGATTCGTTCCGCGTGCTGACGAGTTTCGTCGAGGAGGGCCTTGGCTATACGCTGCTGCCGCAATCGGCGGTGCGGGCCGAGATCGCCGACGGGCGGCTGGAAGCCGCGCCCATCGCCAGACCGGCGATCAGCCGCGAGCTCATCCTCGCCTCGCCCGCCGACCGTCAGCCCTCCATCGCCACGGCGGCGATTTCCGCGCTGCTGAGGCAGGAAATCGAATTGCTGCGCGACGAGGGCCTGTGGGACATCCGCGTCGCCGCAGGCGACGACGCGGAGAACGAGCGCCTTTAGGCGACGGCGAAGCCGAGGTTCTGGCGGAAGCGGTTCTTGACGAACACGCCGTCGCGCGGCGGCAGGGCGCGTTCCGGATTGCCCGGCGCGATGCGCAGGCGCACGAAACGCGGGCCGGCCGACAGATCCTGCAGTTTCGGGCGATAGGCGGCGACGCCGGCGATATCGGAAATCACGGCCGCGTCGGCGATGCCCGACGCCTCGGCGATCGCCTCCATCCGCACGCCGAGGCCGGAATGGCTGCGCTGCATGCCGGTCTCGCCGAAATGGCCGTTGTCGAGCACGGCGATCGTCAGGTTGCCCGGCCGGGCGACGCCGATCGTGGCGAGCGCGCCGACGCCCATCATCGCCTCGCCGTCGCCGGTGAGCGCCAGCACGGGGCGCTTCGGCTGCGCCAAGGCCAGGCCGAGGGCGACCATGGCCGCGCCGCCCATCGCGCCCCAGAGATAGAAATTGCCGGCATGCTCGCCCGCCGCGAAGGCGTCATAGGACGGCGAGCCGAGGCCCGTGACCACGAGCAGGTCGCCGCGGTTTTCGAGCAATGTGCGGACGGCCTCGCGGCGATCCATGGTTCCCAGCGTCACGGCGCTCATTTTTCCACCCACTTCTTGCGTCCGAGCATGCGTTGCGAGATCAGCACCGCCACCTGACGGTCGCCGTCGAAGGCGAGCGAGGCGGCGGCCTCGACGACCTCGGCGGCCTCTTCCGGCGCATTGATGCGCAGCACCGTCACGCCCATCATGTCGAAGGCGCCCGGCGTCGCCGCGCCCATCGGGATCTGCCACGGATTGAACTCGGCCCATTCGCCGCGCATGGTGACGAGCGTCAGCAGCGGGAAGCGGCAGGAATTCATCAACGACAGCATGTTGACGCAATTGCCGACGCCGCTCGACTGCATCAGCAAAGCGGAACGCGCGCCGCCGAGCCAGGCGCCGGCGCACAAGGCGACGCCCTCCTCCTCGGTCGACAGCACGACCGTAGACACGGCCTCGTCGGCATGGGCGAGGTTGATCAGCCGCGCATGGCCGGCGTCCGGCACATAGGAAATCTGCGACACGCCATATTGGCGCAGCACGTCATAGATGGCGAGCGGCCAATCAGGATTGGGAGCGACGTCTTTACTCATTTTCACCTCGGTCAAGTCTCGGCGCGGGGCAGGCTGGCCTGCGCCGGGTTGACCACAGAGCTAGCCCGTCCACGCGTCCGGCGAACTTCGCTTCTGTTTCAACCTGCCATGCCGGATTTTTATAGACGGCAAGACCGGGGCGTCGTCCGATACAAAATTGCTATAGCGGCTCTGCGCACTGGCGAATTCTGGCGTTCGGCGGCCTTCTGTAGTATCGTCGCAAAGGCCGGACGCCCGCAGGAGCGCGGCAGCCACGACAATGCCGGCGACGACGTCGGCCAAGGGAGCAGACGCAATGCAGACGATCGGTTTCATCGGCCTTGGACGCATGGGCAAGCCGATGGCGTCCAACATGTGCCGCAAGGGCTTTCGCCTGATCGTCAACGACATCAACGCGGACGCCGTCGCCGAGCTGGAATCGCTGCAGGCGCGCAGCGCCCCGACCGCCGCCGAAGTGGCGCGCGCGAGCGACATCATCATCACCATGCTGCCGAACTCGGCCGTGGTGTCGGCCGTCGTCGGCGGCCCTGACGGCATTATCGCCAACGCCAAGCCCGGCGCGCTCATCATGGACATGAGCACGATCGACCCCGACACGACCGACCGCCTGGCGCGCGAGGCCGCGGCCAAGGGCCTGCGCTTCGTCGACGCGCCGGTCGGCCGCCTCGCCAGCCACGCCGATCGCGGCGAATGCCTGTTCATGGTCGGCGGATCGGTCGAGGATTTCGAGCGCGTCAAGCCGGCGCTCGAGGCGATGGGCACGACGATCTATCATTGCGGCGAGGTCGGGGCCGGCACGCGCACCAAGCTCGTCAACAATTACCTCGCCGTCTCGTCCTGCCAGCTCAATGCCGAAGCGCTGTCGCTGTCGCAGCGCTTCGGCCTCGATCTCGAGCGCACGCTCGACGTGCTCTACGGCACCACGGCGGTCAACGGCCAGTTGAAGATCGCGTGGCCGGTCAAGGTTCTGGCGGGCGACATCGAGCCGGGCTTCACCATCGATCTCGCGCACAAGGACCTGACGCTGATCATCGAATCGGCCAATGCGGCGAAAGTGCCGATGCCGATGGGCGCGGCGGCGCGCGAGGCCTTCTCGACGGCGCGTTCGCGCGGCTTCGGCAGCAAGGACTTCTCCGCCATGGTCGACGCGCAATGCGACCTGGCCAATATTCCCAAGCCGCGGCTGAAGGGCTGAGCGCCCTTCCCGCCTTCAAATCCCAAATCAAAAAATAGAAGAAACGCCCACGCAGGCGCGCGCGGCGAAGGGAGCCTCGCGCGCCAACGACATCATGTCAGGAGGACATCGCCATGCTCATTTCGCGTCGCACCCTGCTCGCCGGCTCTGCCGCGCTGGCGTCCACGGCGATCGCCCGCCCGGCTTTCGCGCAGTCCGGCAATACGATCAAGATCGGCGTGCTCGCCGATTTCTCCAGCATCTACACCGATCTCCTCGGCCTGCCGGGCGTCGAATGCGTCAAGCAGGCCGTGGAGGAATTCACCGCGGCGCATAAGGGCATCAACGTCGAGGTCGTTCACGCCGACCACCAGAACAAGGCCGACGTCGGCGCCTCCATCGTGCGGCGCTGGTTCGACAGCGAAGGCGTCGACATGATGATCGCCGGGCCGAATTCCTCGGTCGGCCTCGCCGCCTCCTTCGTCAGCAAGGAGAAGGACAAGGCCTGCCTCGGCGTCGCCGTCACCTCGACGGATTTCACCGGCAAGCAATGCACGCCGAACGCCGTCAACTGGACCTATGACGGCTATATGTTCGCCAAGTCGGTGGCGCTGGAAACGGTGAAGTCCGGCGGCAAGAAATGGTTCTTCCTGTCGACCGATAACGCCTTCGGCGCGTCGCTGACGGAAGAGACCAGCCGCTTCGTCGAGCAGGCCGGCGGCAAGGTTCTGGGCAACGCCAAATGCCCGATCAACGCCTCGGACTTCTCCTCTTTCCTGCTGCAGGCGCAGGCCAGCGGCGCCGATGTGATGGCGCTGTCGCTCGGCGGCGCCGACCTGCCGAACTGCCTGAAGCAGGCGGGCGAATTCGGCCTGACCAAGAAGCTGAAGATCGCCGCGCTCGTCACCTTCCTCAACGACATCCATTCCGTCGGGCTGGAGACGATGAAGGGCCTGCTGTTCTCCAACAGCTTCTATTGGGATCTCAACGACCGCACCCGGGCCTTCACCAAGCGCGTGCTGCCGCGCATGGGCGGCGTCTATCCCGGCATGACGCATGCCGGCTGCTACGGCGTGACGCTGCACTATCTCAAGGCCGTCGCGGCCATGGGCGTGCCCGCCGCCAAGAAGAGCGGCGCGGCCGCCGTCGCCAAGATGAAGGAATTGCCGTCCGACGACGACGCTTTCGGACCCGGCTCGATCCGCGCCGATGGGCGCGCCGTGCTGCCCGCCTATCTGCTGGAAGTGAAATCGCCGGCCGAGAGCAAGGGCCCGTGGGATTATTGCAAGGTCATCTCGACCGCCTCGCCACAGGAGGCGACCAAGCCGCTGGCGGAAGTCGGCTGCCCGCTGGTCAAGGTCTGAAGCGCACGCCCGCACGCGCGAAACGGCCGGTCCGGCGACGCCGGGCCGGCCTTTTTCATGGCGTCGCCGCGCGCGGAGGGGGTCAGGTGACGGCTTCGTCCGGGCGCGCGACCTTCTGAATGAGCGCCGCCAGCTCGTCGATGCGCACCGGCTTTTGCACATGCGCGGTGAAGCCGGCGACGGAGAACAATTCGGTCGCGAGCAATTCGCTGTAGCCGGTCAGCGCGATGATCGGCGTTTGCGCATATTCGGGCAGACGGCGGATGATGCGCGTCGCCTCGGCGCCGTCCAGTTCCGGCATGCGCAGATCCATGATGATCAGGTCGAAGGAATCGGCCTTGGCGGCGGTGACCGCCTGCGCGCCGTCGCTGACGGCGACGGCGTCATGGCCGAGCTTTTCGATCAGGCCCTTGAGCAGCAGACGCACGGCGGCGGCGTCCTCGGCCAGCAGGATGCGGAACTTGCGGCCAAGCGGCTGTTCCGTCTCGGGGGCCAGCGCCGAGGGCTCCATTTCGCGCGCGGCATGGCCGAACGGCAAGTCGATGATGAATGTCGTGCCGAGGCCGCGGCCGGAATCCACCGCGATCGACCCCTGCGAGGCTTCGACGAGGCGCGCGACAATGGCCAGGCCGAGACCATGGCCTTCCGTCGCCCGCACCTCATGCGTATCGCCGCGCACGAAGGGCTGAAACAATTGCCGCAACATTTCCGCGGCGATGCCGGGGCCGGTGTCGCGCAAGACAAAGCGCAGCCGGCATCCTTCGGCGTCCTGATGCAATACCGACGCGCCGATGAAGATTTCGCCGTTGCAGGTGTATTTGACGGAATTGCCGAGGATGTTGGCGAGAATCTGCGCCAGGATTCCCGGATTGCCGAGCACCAGATCGGGAAGATCCGGAGAGATCTCGGTCTTGAACGCCAGAGGCCGGTCGAGAGCGCCGTTCCGCGCCAGCAGCACGCAATCCTCGACGACCTGCCGCACGGAGAAAGACACGGCCTTGCGCGGGTCCAGCTTCTGGTCGGACGAGACGAAATTGAGGATGCTGTCGACCAGCGACAAGACGTATTTGGCGGCGGTGCGGATGAGGTCGACGTAATTCTTCCGGTCGGCCAATGGCGTGTCGCCGTCGATCATGTCGGCGCTGGCGATCAGCGCCGTCAGCGGCGTGCGCAGATCGTGGCTGACGAGGGAGACGAATTGCAGCTTGGTGCGCTGCGCCTCCTCGGCGGCGGCGCGCTCGCGCAGCCGCGCCTGCAACAGGCGGCCCTGCAAGTCATAGGCGCGGCTGCCCCAGACGGCGAGGGCGATCAGCGCCGCGCACAAGGTCGCGGTCAGCGCGCCGAGGGTCAGCGCCGTGCTGCGCCAATCGGCGAGCACAGTGCCCGCGGGCACCACCGTGCCAACGACGACCGGGAAGCCGGGAACCTTCTGCGCGGCGATCAGGCGCGTTTCGCGCTGGCCCGTCTCGAGCAGCGGCTCGTTCGTCCACAGACCGCTGCGCACTTCGGCGATGCGGTTTTGCAGCGCCCCGATCTGGATCCGGTCGCCATATTGGGTTCCGGGCAATTTGCCGGCGAGGATGGCGCCGTCCATACGCATCAGCACGGTGGCGCGATGGCCGACCGAGCCGCCGACCTCGTAATATCGGGCGAAATAATCGCTGTTGATCGCGACCAGAACCGCGCCGACGAAATGCCCGCTGACGCCCCTGATCGGCTGGCAGATGGTGAAGTGCCAGTGGCCATTGAGCTTGTTGAGCGCGGGCGCGCCGATGAACGACTTGCCGTTGGCCCCGCTCATGCACTCTGCGAAATAGTCGCGCGACGCCAGATCGATCTCGCGATCGAGCGGCAGGTCGCTGGAGATGAAAAGCAGACCGTCGGAATCCACCAGCCCGACGTCGAAGACCTCGTTCCAGTCCTGCCTGCGCTTGGTCAAGCCCTTGCGAAAATTCTCGGTCTTAAAGTGCCGGCGCAGATCATCCTTCGTCAGGATGATGTCCTGCTGGCTGTCGCCTGCAATTTCCATGGCGAGATTTGACGCGCTGGTCAGGGCCTGCTCCGCATGCGACGCCAGCAGCCGGGTGTAGACGGTGACGCGACCGCGCGCCGTATCGATGGCGCGTTGCCGATCCGCCCAGATGACGGAGATAATGCCGGCGATGATCGTAAATGTCAGAAGCAGCGCCACGAAAATGGGCGCCCAGCGCAACAACGCCTGCCGGCGATCGTCACTTGCAGAGTCAGGGGAGGAAGAATCTGGAGAGTTCGACCCACTCATGTTCTAAAGTCGCAATTGACGGATAAACCAATGACAAATCGAACAATTTTCGCCGCTTCCTTGCCGAAGCCGGCGGTCTTTGCCTTGCGCTCTACCCCGAAAATCTGTCTCACTTGGGGAAGGCAGAGGTGTTTGGCTAAACTAATTCCTGAATTTCTGATTTTTCACGAAACGTAATAGCGTCTGTAACGTATGTCTTTTTGTTACAAACGTAAAAACACGCTTGGAAGGCGGCCGTGTCGCAAAATATTTGCACGGCTTACGCTGCGGCAGTCGTAATTGCCCGGCAGAGCGCGCCGCGCACGAATTTCAGGCGGGGCTCGCGTCGCTCGCGCGCGTGGTTTCGCCGATCAGATTGGCGAGATCCGACACCCGGATCGGCTTGGTGAACAATTTCACCATGCCCGCGTCGAGCGCGCTCCGCTGGGCCTCGGGATCGGAATAGGCCGTCATGGCGACGATCGGCGTCGCCGCATAGCCCGGCAGCGCCTTGATGAGGCGGCAAGCTTCATAGCCGGTCATGTCCTGCATGCCGACATCGAGCAGCACCAGGTCGAAGCGCTTCATCGACGCCGCGTCGACGGCCTCGCCGCCGCCCGTCGTCACCGTCACGTCGTGGCCCAGCTTTTCCAGCATGGCGCGCACGACGAAACGGCTGGCGGCCGTGTCTTCGGCGACGAGCACCTTCATCGGCTTGGCGGCATTGGCCTCGATCTCGCCTGACTCGACGCCGGCGGCGACGCCGAAGGGGATTTCCATGACGAAACACGCGCCGCCCGATGGGCTCGCCTCCGCCCGGATGACGCCGCCGATGCGCCGCACATAGCGTTCGACGATGGCGAGGCCGAGGCCCGTGCCCTGCTGGCGCTGCACCTCCTGCCCCGCGCCGCGCTGGAACGGCTGGAAAAGGCGGGCGCGCAGGTCGGAGGGAATGCCCTTGCCGCTGTCCTGCACGGTGATGCGCAATTCCGTGACGCCGCCCTCGACCGGGCCCGCTTCGACATGAATGCGGATATCGCCGCTCTCGGTGTATTTGACGGCGTTGCTGACCAGATTGAGCAGGATCTGGGTCAGGATGCCGTCATCGCCGACGAGGCGCGCGGGAACGGAATCGTCGACGAGGCAAATCAGGCGCACCGGCTTGTTGGCCGCCATGCCGCGGCCGATCGACAGGCAATTGTTGCAGATGTCGCGCAGCACGAAGACGGCCTTGCGCGGCTCGGCCTTCTGCAGGTCGGACTTGCTGAAATTGAGGATGCCGTCGATCATGCCGAGGATCTGGCGGGCCGACACGTCGATGACCTCTGAATATTTGCGCATCTTCTCGATGTCGCTAGCGCGCCGCACGAGATCGGCGCCGCCGATGAGCGAATTGAGCGGCGTGCGCAATTCGTGGCTGACGACCGAGAGGAATGTGGTCTTGGCGCGGTCGGCCTGCTCCGCCGCGTCGCGGGCGTTGTTAACTTCAAGCAGCATGCGCCGCTGGTTGGCGAGCATGCGCGCGCCCCAGAAGCTGAAGCCAATGAGCAGCGCCGAGGCGCCGAGCGCGGCGATAGCCATGAAGCGCGCGAGTTCCTGCCAATCGGCCAACGCCATTTCGCCGAAGGCGGTGACGGAGACCATGACGGGGTAGCCATCTGCCTGAGTCACGCCGATGAAGCGCGGCTGGTTCAGTTCCTTTTCGACGGCGGGCTCGGAGGTCCATACGCCGCGTCGATAGGCGGCCGGATCCTTCAGGAACGCAGCGCCGGCGATGGAGGCGCCGGGCAGCAGGCGGTTGGGCTCGCGCGCCAGAACCACGCCGTCGGCGCGCACCAGAACGATTTCGCGCTCGCCCTTGGGAAAGGAGGCCTTGTAGAAATCGTGGAAATAATCCGAGCGGATGCCGACCAGCGCCAAGCCGAGCACCTGCCCGGATTTTCCCAGGATCGGCTCGGCCATGTAGAACACCCAGGTGCCGGTGCCGCGGTTCTGCACCGGCACGCTGACGAATCGCTCGGTCGAGCGTTCATGCATGCGTTTGCGGAAATAGTCGCGGTCGGACAGGTTGATCGGCGGCGGCGGGAATTGCCGTGAGAAATTCAGGATCTGGCCGTTGACGTCGGTGATGGTGGCGACGTCGATCTGCGGCGCGCCTTCCATGCGGTCGCGCAACGAGTCGAACACGCGACGCGTCGACATCTCGGCCCGGAACGCGTCCTCGTCCTCGATGTTCAAGGACGTGACGTCGCGCTGCAAGCCGCGCAGGATGACCTCGGCGCCGAGCAACACCTGCCGCGCCTGAGCCGACAGGAGCGTCGAGGCCGAAGCGGTGCGGGCGCGCCAGACATCGATGGCGGACCGCCATTCGCGCACAGCGACCATGAGCGAGGCGGCGCAGATCGTCAGCGAGGCGACGACGCCAAGAGCAATGAGCCATTGCGGCGCCAACAGGACATGCCGATTTCCACCACGCCAGCTCGTGATCCAGCTCTTCATCCTGTTCCGCAATCTCATGGGAAGATGGCCGGGAGGAATGTTCCAGCCGGCCTGACGACGTGTTTTACGCTATGCCTGTGTAATGATATAAAGGTAATTCATATAATTACATTTTTCGATTTACGCCCCGGCGACGGCGCGTTTTCGCGAGATTGACGATGGACCAGTTTGACATTCGAGTCGACTCTTCAACCCTGAGCGCACTTTACGAAGATATCGGACGCGAAGGCTTCGCCGAACTTGCCGACGTCGTTCGCAACGACTTGCGCGACATTGGCGCGAGGTTGGACGCCGCCATTGCGGCGCAGGACGCAACGGACTTGCGCCGCGCCCTGCACAAGCTCGCCGGCATCCTGATGCAATACGGCTTCGGCGGCATTGCCGCCCGCGCGCTGCACGCTGAACAATCGGACGATCCAGCGGCGCTGGCGGCGGAAGCCGCCGCTTTCAGCGCCATTGTTCCCCAGGCGCTGGCGGCGTTCAATGCGGCGACGGACGCCCTGATGAAGCCCTGACCGCGCGAGCGCGGGGGGATCACGCCGGCCGCGCGACGAAGCGATTGCGCAGCGTTCACGCGAGCGACGCGCGGCGCCAGCCGAGCAGCGGACGCTGCGGCTGCGCCCGCGCATAGACCACGCGCTCGCGCTCGACGAACACATTGGCCGCGCCGGTCAGCACGCCCTCGAATACGGCGATCTCGTCTTCGACGGCTTCGGGGCGGCCCATCGGCGAGACGAGCACCGTCATCCTGCGGTCCTCGATCGTCGCCACCGCGCCAATGGAGCGCAGCGCCACTTCCAGTTTCGACAGAAGCTCCGACCAGCGGCGCAGGCGCCGGGGGGCGCTGTCGCTTTCCGCCGGCGGGCCGACCTCGCCGATCTCGAAATAGACCACGGCGCATTTCTCGCGCGTCTCGGCGGTGCGGGCGATCGCGGCGCGCGCTTCGCGCTCGAAATCGCGCATGCTGAGCACATGATCCGCCGGCGCGGCGAGCGCCGCTTCGCCAGACGGGCGCGCCTTCATGCCGAGCCCGGCCGCGCTTGCGGCGAAAGCGAAGATCACCGAGGCGATCAAAAACGCCCCGGCGCCGATCCGCAGTCCCCTGGCGAGATGCGGATCGCTGGCGATGGACAGCGCAACCCCAAAAGCGATGGCCTGACAGACGCCGAGCAGCAACAACAGCATGGCGACATAGTGCATTTTATTCATTCTCATCGCACCAGGTTCCAGTATTCATCGGCAGCGGAACGCGGCTCCAAAGCGACAAATTTGCAGAAAACCGCAACGTGCCTCAGTCTTTTCCTTACATGTCTCCACCATAGTCAGCTGTCGGCGGCGGGTTGCTGACGTATGTAATTTACAGACTGACGCGATGCTTATGGTTTTCAATTATTTTTTGAAAACAAAACAATTCGACGCAATATTTCATAAAAAAACCGGGCGCGATAAACATCGCGCCCGGTTTTTTGTCAAATGCCGGAAGATAAAACCTATTCGGCGGCGTCTTCGTCGATCGCCGACAATTGCGCCAGCGCCGCCGGCGACACGACCTCATTGCCGAGATCGAAGATATAGCCGACGCCGCGCACCGACTTGATGTAGGTGCCGTGGCCGGGGCGGTCGATCTTGGAGCGCAGCTTGCTGACAAGCATGTCGAGCGCGCGGCTCTTGGGATTTTCCCACCGGAACAACCGACGCGCCAGGGTGGTGCGGTCGATGATCTTCTTCTGGTTTTCCAGGAACAGCCGCAGCAGGATCAATTCGGTCAGCGACAGCGACTTCTGCTTGCGATCCTCGGTGACGATCGCCCGGTTGACCAGATCGAGACGGAACGGGCCGACGTCGATGACGGTCGTCTCCTGCTGGTGCGCCGAAACGTTATGGCGACGATCTTCTTCACCCTCAACAACATCTCGCGCAAATCGATCGGCTTGACCATGTAATCGTCGGCGCCGAGCTCCAGGCTGAGCACGCGGTCGATGACGGCGCTGCGCACCGAGACGACCATGCACGGCACGCCCTTTTCCTGCAGCGCGCGCACGAGCGTCAGGCCGTCGCCGTCGCCCAGCTCGAGGTCGACGATGGCAAGGTCCAGCTCCAGCAGATTGATCGCGCGCATGGCGCCGGCCAGCGACCAGGCGTCATTCACATTGTAGCCGTGCTGACGCAGATAGGCGCAAATCTGCAGCCGAATGCTGTCGGCGTCGTCGACGACCAGAATGCGCGCATTTTCTTTCTGTTCGATTCCCACCGGACCGCCTCGCGAGCTTTGGAAATTTTGCATTCCGAGCAAGTTCGTTTCTCCATCGCGTGCCGGACTTTGTGGATCGTCCACGACATTCCGTCTACGCTCGAAATCAATCGCCGCCCTGCGCCGTCGCCTTGTCCGCGCCGGCATCGCATCCAGCAGCGCGGAAGCAACGGCGCGCTTCCTGCCCCTGGTCCGCCTTCAGCGCCCTGCACTGCCTTTGGCGCGCACATTGCGCGCTCGCAGTCTGGCAGACGCCCCGCATCGCATTTCACCCATTTGAGTTGCGACGCCGGCGAACAGTCTCAAAGTAGGGGATAGATTGTCATAAATACACTTACATTTGTGGAAACGCTCGTAAAATCGCATGAATTCGCTTATTTTTCCGATACATAAGTCATCATGCCGCGACCTTTTGGCACAGGTTGCATAACAAGCGCGACGTCAATTAAATTTCGTTTTCGTCAAAGTATCGAGAGGCATTAAGCCATGTTCGACCCCGACATACTCGTCGCCTTTTGTCGCGCCGTCGAGCAGCAAAACGGCGAAGCGTTCGCCCGTCTCTTTACGGAAGACGCAGTTTATCATGACGTTTTCTATGGATCGTTCACGGGGCGAGCAAAGATCGCGGAGATGATCGACGTCTGGTTCCACCGCACAGCGCGCGATTTCCGTTGGGACATGCTCGATCCGGTCTCCGACGGGCGGATTTTATATGCCCGCTACGCCTTCAGTTACGAATCACTATTGCCGGAGGCGACCGGAAAGCGGGTCGGGTTCGAGGGCGTGGCGATCATGCAGCTGCGCGACGGCCTGATCGCGGACTATCGCGAAGTCGCCAATGTCGGCCCGGCGCTGGTTGCGCTGAATTTCGCGCCGGAGCGCGTTTGCCGCATTCTGGCGAAAGAAGGCGCGCAGGTCTGGGCCGACCCCGCCATGGCGCGGCATCGCGCCTAGGGCGTGGACTCAATAGCGCGCAACCAGAGTCTTACTGAAGCGAGGGCGACGGCGGCCAGAAAGTTTCGAGCGAGCTTTTCGAAGCGGGTGGCGATGCGACGGAACTGCTTGAGATTGCAGAAGTAGCGCTCGACGAGATTGCGCTGGCGATAGAGGCTCGGCTCGACTGAGCGTTGAAGCTTCACGCGGCTCTGGGTCGGGATGTGGGCGAGGCCGCCTCGATCAGCGACCAGATCGATGATGGCGCGACTGTCATAGCCTCGGTCGGCGACCACCGTGGATGCCGTCGGGAGCAAGGCGAACAGGTCGGGAAAGGCAGCCTTGTCGGAGGCTTGCCCGGGCGTGATCAGCAATCGCACCGGCAGGCCGTCCTGATCGACGACCGCGTGGATCTTGGTGCTCAGTCCGCCACGAGAACGGCCAATGGCGTGATCCGCGCCCCCTTTTTTCCGCCTGCGGCGTGTTGATGCGCGCGGACGATCGAGCTGTCGATCAATTGAAGCGACTGGGGAGATCGTTCGGCCAGCGCTTCGAACATCCGCAGCCAGACGCCCTTCTTCGCCCAGCGATTGAAGCGGTTGTAGACGGTCGTGTACGGGCCGTACCGATCCGGCAAGTCGCGCCAGGGCGAACCGGTCCGCAGCACGTAGAAGATGCCGTTTACGATCCGCCGGTCGTCCTCGCGTCGTGCGCCCTTGCCAACAGGCGGAAGAAGCGGTTCGACAATACGCCACTCGACTTCGCTGAGATCGTAGCGCGCCATGACAAGGCTCCTTTCGGTAGCCTTGAATCAAGCTTCGCCGCCGTCCGCAAGCGCCTATTGAGTACAGACCCTAGAGGCCCAGCGCCCGCGCGCCCGCCACCACGGCGAGCCCAACGGCCAGCCCGATCAATTCCTTGCCCGAGAGCCACATGGCGAGCCCGGTCGCCGCCGCGCCGGCAATGCCGGGCGCGCCGGCCGAGACGGCGAGCGGCAGCGCCGTGGCCAGGAAGATCGAGCCGGGCAGCGCCTCCAGTCCGCGCCGCACGCGCGGCGTCATCGCGACGCGGCCCATCGCCCAATAGCCGCCGAGGCGCAGCGCATAGGTGACGAGCGCGGTCAGGCCGATGATGGTCCAGGTGAAGGCGTCGGCGCTCATGACCGCCCCATGGCAGCGGTGAACGCGCCGGCAAGCGCGCCGATGAGGATGTACCAATGACCGAGGCCGAGCTTGTGGGCGACAAGCGCGGCGACGCCCGCCGCCGCATAGGGCCAGAGATTGGCGCTGCGGCGCAGGATCGGCGTCAGGAAACAGGTGAACACCAGCACCATGATGAGATCGAGCCCGTAGCGTCCCGGATCTGTCACCAGCGCGCCGAGGAAATAGCCGAGCAGGGTCAGCAGCGGCCATGTCGCGAACAGGAAGATGCTGGCAACGACCAGCGTGCCGAATTCGAACCGCCCGTTGGCGCCCGGCCGCATGGCGATGGCCCATGAGGCGTCGGTCAGCAGGAACATCATGGCGTAGACGCGGCCCTGCGGCAGCTTGCCGAGATGCGGGCGCATGGCCGCGCCCATCAGCACGAAGCGGGCGTTGACCGCGATCGTGACGCTGACGACGGCGAGCACGCCGCCCCAGGTCCACGGGTTCTGCCACATCTGCAGCACCACCATCTGCGACGCGCCCGCATAGACGAAGAAGCTCTGGGCGAAGGACTGCAGCGCCGACATGCCGTTCTGCGCCGACAGCGCGCCGATCGCTCCGCCGAAAATGATGAAGCCGGGAATGAAGGCCAGCGCGCCGCCGAGGCCGTCGCGCAGATGCGCGCCGGTGATTTTCAGGCTGGGCGTGGGATCGGAAGTCTGCGGCGTCGAAGTCATGCCTGCGCTATACAAGATTTGACGTGGAGAGGAAGCATCAAACATGTCAGCGCGGGGCGGCATTGCATTTTGGGAAGTTCTCGCCGCGATCGATCCAGCCGCGGCGGCCACGCATGTTCTGGTCGTCGCCCGCGCCCGCGCCCCCGCGCTCGCCCCGACGCCTGCCGATTTGGCTGAAGCGGCAGGCCGCAAGGACGGCGGCGACTTTCTCGTCCGCCGCGCCGCGCTGCGCGCCCTTGTCGCCAAAACGGCCGGCGTCGCGCCTGAACTTGTCGCCATCGGCCGCGACGCGCGCGGCGCGCCGGTCCTGCGCGCGCCGAGCGGCCTGCACGTGTCGATTTCGGCCCGCGGCGCGTGGGCGGCCGTGGCCGTCTCCGACCGACCCGTCGGGGTCGATCTCGAAATCATCGGCCCCGCGCTGGAGCCCGCCTGGAACGTGCTGGCCAAATCCGAGCGCGGGGCGCTGGCGGCGCTGTCGGCGCAAGACCGACACCGCGCCTTTCTCGAACTGTGGACGGCGAAGGAAGCCTATCTGAAAGCGCGCGGCATCGGTCTGGCGCGCGAGCCAAGCGAGATCGCCGCGACATTCGGCGCAGCGACCTTCACGATCCGCGATGGCGGCCGGGAGGCGCGCCTGCACACGACGCTGCGGCGCGTGCTCGGCGGCAATCTTGTCGCCTGCGCGGTGCTGTAAAACCAAGAAGACAAAGCCTCGCAGCCGCCCACTGCGTCATGGCCGGGCGTTTGTGAAGACCGCCGGCATGTCTGACGACGTTCGCAGACACGCCCGACAGCCTTTGGTGCTGGTCGTCGGAGTGACGGAGGGAAAAGGGGGCCGCCTCGCAAAAGCCGGGGGGATGCTTCACTTCGCCCGCGCGCGCCATCTTGTTAGCTTAGCTCAATGCAGCCTTGGCGGCGTTGGGGCAGGCTTGGGTTTCGGATCAGGCCCCTGAAGGAAAGCGGCGGCGGCATGAGCAACCATACGATCGACATCAACCGGCTCAACGCCTTCGCGCGGGAGATGACGGAGCGGAAGAAGACGGCCGTCGGCTTTCCCTGCAACCAGGACGTCAGGCTGGCGGAATTCTATCATTGGTACGCCGTGTCGGGGCTCGCCGATCTGGCGATGAACAATGTCGGCGATCCGCGCCGCCCGAGCCTCTATTCCCTCAACACGCATGATTTCGAGAACGAGGTCATCGACTTCTTCGCGCCGCTTTACGGATTTGCGCCGCAGGAGGCGTGGGGCGTCGTCACCAGCGGCGGCACGGACGGCAACAACCATGGCGTCTATTTCGGCGTGAACGTGCTGCGCGCCAGCAGCCAATTGCGGCCGATCCTCTATGTCTCCGAGGAGGCGCATTATTCGATCAAGCGCATCGGCGACCTGCAGCATCTGGAGATGCGGCAGATTGCGGCCAATGTCCGCGGCGAGATGGAAATGGCGGCCTTCGAGCAGGCGCTCGATCCGGGCCGCCCGGCGCTCATCGTCGTCGCCGTCGGCACGACCTTCAAGGGCGGCGTCGACGATCAGGAGGCGATGGCCGCCATTCTGGCGAAAAAGAAGCCCGTGGCCGTCTATCGCCATGTCGATGCGGCGCTGTTCGGCGGCTTCCTGCCCTTCACCGAACATGCCGATCTCGTCAGCCGGCAGGCGCGCGGCTTTGATTCCATCGCCATCAGCGGCCACAAGTTCTTCGGCTTCGACGAGCCGATGGGGCTGTTCCTGACGACGAACGACATTCTCAAGACGCAGAACCCGTTCCGCGTCGCCTATCTCGACGCGGCCGTGCCGACGATCAGTTGCTCGCGCTCGGCGCTCGGGCCGCTGAAATTCTGGTGGCAGATGCACAAGACCGGCGTCGACGGCTATCGGCGTCAGGCCGAATTGATCCTGAAGAACGCCGCCTATCTGAAACGGCGGCTCGACGAGATCGGCCATCCGGCGTGGAAGAACGACATTTCCAACACCGTCTATTTCCGCCGCCCCGCCGACTGGATCATGCAGCGATGGGGCCTGGCGCCGTCGGAGGACGCGCGCCTCGGCGGCAAACTGGCGCATGACATCGTCATGCGCCATGAGGACATGCACATGATCGACCGCTTCATCGACGATCTGCTGCAGGACCGCAGCCTGACCGCAGGCGACGATCCGCAAAGGCGCGACGCGGACTAAAGCGCCTTGCGAATGCGCTCGAATGCGTCCTTGAGCTCCGCGCCGAGAATGCCGAGCGCGTCGCCGATGTCCTTGGCGCTTTGCTCGATCCGCGCCTTGGCGGAGAAGGCGTCCCAGCGCTCCTCGACCTGCCGCCATTCGTCTTGCAGATCCTTGGCGCCGAGATGGATCTTCAACTTGATCTCGTCGCGCGCCTGCTCGAGATCCGCAACGATCTTTTCAAGTTCGGGCATTGCGAGGCTCCTCCATGGACAGGCGCCCGGTCCGGCGTGGCCATCGGCCTGATGGCGAAAAACTCCGGCCGGACCGCGGCGGCGGCTGTTCGATTGGCCATGAGGTTATCGGCCTCTGCGGCGCATGGCCAGTCGCATTCGCAGCACGGAATGTCGCAGCGGCCGGCGTCAGGATCGCGGCGAGACTTTCTGACGCGGATCAACGACACTGCAGCGAAGCGAGTCTTAATCTCGACGCCAAATCAAGGGGATCCAACATGCCGACGACTTTTGAACTCTCGCGTCGCGACCTGCTTGAGCTGAGCGGCGCAGCGCTTGTCGCCACGACGGGCGGCGTCATGGGCGCGACGCCGGCGATGGCCGACAGCCAGGCTTTCAGCAAGACGCGCGAGGCGGCGCGCAAGGCCGCGCATGCTCAGCTGGTCGAGAATGACGCGCCCGCGGCTTCTTTCGCGCTGTTCGATCGCAACGGCCTGATCTGGGCCGACGCCGTCGGCGTGATCGACAAGCAGGCCAAGACGCCGGCGACGACGGATACGCTGTTCTGCATCGGCTCGTGCAGCAAGGTCATCGCCGCCGCCGCGACCATGGTTCTCGTCGATCGCGGCAAGGTCGAGCTCGACGCTCCGCTGACGCGCTATCTGCCGAATTTCAGGATGCTGTCCGACGGCTATGCCGACATCACGGTGCGGATGCTGATGAGCCATGCGTCGGGTTTTCCGGGAACGGATTATCGCGGCGGCTTCGCCGCCAAATGGAACCCGCGCTACCCCGCGCAGGTGATGGAGACGCTGCGCGCCGCGCGGCTGAAGCACCGCCCCGGCGAAATGTCCGTCTATTGCAACGACGGCTTCACCATGCTCGAACCGCTGATCAAACAGGTCTCGGGCAAGGACTTTCCCGCCTTCGTCGAATCCGAGATTTTCGCGCCGCTGGGCATGAGGCGCAGCCGGTTCGGCAACAGGGCGATCGCGCCGGGCAGTTTCGCGCCGGGCTACGCCAAGCAGCGCAAGCAGCCGCTTGAGGCGATCAATCCTTCCGCCTCCGGCGGCGCCTATACGACGCCCTCCGAGATGGCGCGCTTTCTGGCGATGTTCCTCAATGAGGGCAAATTCAACGGCCGGCAGGTGTTGAGCGCCGGCGCGGTCAAGCGCATGGGCGAGAACCAGTCCGCGCGCGAGCCCTTGCGCCCCGCGCCGTCGGAGAACGGTTTCGGCCTCGGCTGGGACAGCGTCAGGGCCGACGCCTTCGCGCCGTTCGGGCTGACCGCATGGCGCAAGAACGGCGGCACCGCGACCTACGCCACCGACATGATCGTCATCCCGCAGGCCGGTCTCGGCGTCATCGTCACGGGCTCATCGATCAAATTCAACGCCGGGCGACTGGCCGAGCAGGTGCTGTTGACCGCGCTCGTCGAGCAAGGCGCCCTGCCCGCCATGCCGCAGCCGCTGACGAGCCTGGCGCAGCCCGTCGCCGCCGCGGCCACCGCCGATCCGCGCTGGTTCGATGGCGTTTTCGCGCATCACGCCAGCCTGATCCGCTTCGAGAAGGAAGAAGCGGGTACGGTCAGCCTCGCCAAATACGCCTCGGGCAAATGGACGACCGCGCTGAAGGACCTTAAGCCGCGCGAGGACGGCGCGCTCGCCGCCGAGGAATCGCCGACGACGGTCTTCGCCCTCACCGAGGCGCAGGGCGCGACCTATCTGCTGCAAAAGGGCGTGACCGGCCTCAAGCACTATGCGGCGACAATGGTCGGCGCGCAGAAGCTGCCGCCGCTTGGCGAATTGTCGCCGGCGTGGCGGCGCAGGATGGGCAAGACCTGGCTGATCGTGAACGAGCCGGCCGAGTCGCTGCTGTTCGTCGCGCAGCAGCCGATCGTGGCGCTGAGCGAAGCGCCGGGCGCGCAGGGCTATGTCGTCATGGCGTCGGGCGCGCCCGACGCCAGGCAGGCTCAGGCCGTCGCTGCGAGCAAGGGCGACAGGCGCGCGCGGATGGGCCTGAAGCTCCCGTTGAACAACGGGCGCGACCGCAACGCCCGG
>ERZ1645192.793-NODE-793-length-26456-cov-6.165259_pt1 | contig 26456 bp, 28 predicted proteins | sample MGYA00575354_ERZ1645192 | MGnify/ENA primary metagenome ERZ1645192 (study PRJEB40844, sample SAMN11349763) | freshwater sediment metagenome | isolation source: river sediment | host: Sediment | place: India: Faizupur Khadar , New Delhi | collected 2017-02-21 ... | reverse complement strand
ATTATGCCGGGTGGAAACCCCTTCATTACGGAAAGAGCGGTTAACTTCATAAACCCGGTCCAGGCCCGCCACGATCAGCCGTTTTAAGTAAAGCTCCGGGGCGATCCTCAAATATAAATCCATACTGTATTCGTTATGGAATGTCTTAAACGGCCGGCCGGCCGCCCCTCCGGCGATATCATGCATCATCGGCGTCTCCACCTCCAGAAAACCCCGCTGATCAAGAAAACCGCGGATGGCCTGAATGATTTTAGCGCGTAAAATAAATACCTTTTTTACCTCTTCGTTGGAAAGTAAGTCCAGGTAGCGCTGGCGGTAACGTAATTCTACGTCTTTTAAACCATGCCATTTTTCCGGCAAAGGCCGCAAGGCCTTAGCCAACACACAAAAATCCGCCACCTTAACCGTTAACTCCCCGGTATGCGTCTTAAAAAGCTCCCCCGACACACTTAAAATATCGGCAATATCCAGATCGGGCAACAGCGCTGCCTGCTGGGACCCCACCAGGTCCTGCTTAATATAAAGCTGGATCTTGCCGGTTGAATCACGCAAATCCATAAAATTTACCTTGCCGTGGGCACGGTTAGCCGTAATCCGCCCGCAGAGAGTCACTTTTTTGCCTTCGGCAAAATCGTTAAGCGCCTCCGCTATTTGTATATGTTGGGGCACCTTAGCCGGATACAAAGGCACATTTTTAGCCGCCAAATCATCCAATTTAGCGGCTCTTTGCTTTATAATCTCTTGAATATCCATAGTTTAGTAATTATATAGTATATTGAGGGTTATGTCAAAAGAAAACGGGGACGGTAAAAGTTAAATTTTGTAAGGGATAATGGGGCCTGGCTGGGGTGTTTTCTAGCGCTATGACGCGCTGCGAAACCACCCCCAAGCCACCCGTTACTAAAGAAATTTAACTTTCAACAAAAAGCTGGGAGGAAATAAAATAACCCTGCTAAGTTTCGAGCGAATGTCGATTTTAGCCAATGGAGCTTAAAGCATTTTCGGGTATCCCAAGACCAAGCCTAAAGGCTTGGTAATCTTGGGACGGCGATGCTGTATGAGGCCGTCTCCGCTAGACGCGGGACGGCCGAGTTCAGCAGCCGCCGAAAATGCGAAAGATCATTGGCGGCCCATCAGGGTAAAATCGACACTAAGCGAGAAACTTAGCAGGGTCATCTCAAACCCTATATTCTGAAAGCTTCTTAATCCGCTTGAGCATATTGGGATGGGTGCTCAAAAGCTCTAACATCTTGTCCCCTAAATTTAAGCGGATATTAGACCTTCTCAGCGTATCTAGCTCCGCAGCATCGATGGTCCCGCTCTTATCCAGGTCCAACTGGGCAAGCTCTAATACCTCTTTGCGACCGGCAGACGGATCATTAATAAAGAAGGCTTTGAGCCCCTCGGCCTCCTTTAAAGCTTCAGGCCTGATCCTGGCTGATCCATAAGCCAGCTTATAAAGACTGGAGGCCAGGGCCTTGGGCTGATTACCCAAAGCTACTGATCCTTGGTCGGCAAAATACTCCCGGATTCTAGAGGCATAAAGCACCAACAGGTTAGTGATAAAATAAAACAGGAATGCCGCCAGGCCGATGATAATCGTATTACCTCCCCGTTCATCCCGGCGCCGACCAAAGAATAAGAACTGCCAAGCAATACGGTACATGATCATCGGAATCACCGAAAGCAGTGTAATGGTCAAAACATCCCGGTTTTTCAGATGGCTTAACTCATGGCCCAGCACTGCTTTTAATTCCTCCTCATTAAGCAAATTTAATATACCCTGGGTAACGCAAACCCGCCCGTCCTTTAGGGAACGGCCGAAGGCAAAGGCATTGGGGATATTGATCTGGGCAATGCCGATCCTGGGCATCGGGATATTGGCCCGCTGGCTTAAAGACTCGACCATCTGGAAAAGACGGGGATTATTTTCCCTTTTGATGTATTTAACCTGCATGCTCCATTCAACGATCTTAGGGCCAATCAGGTATTGAATGAACATCATCACCACAGAAATCACAAGATAAAACGCAAAATCGCTAACCCGCAAAAACTGGGTACCGATCACTACTACCACGGCATAAATGATACCGAACAATAAACTAAGCAATAACCACATCCTTAACTGTAATGACCACATTTTAGTTGCCTCCCGTTCTTTTAAATAATCATGAGCTTGCTATTTTATCACTTCTGCCTTGACCGTATATTTTAAAATCGAAATATCCGCGCTGTCGGTATGCACATAAGCAAACTGCTTAACCGGCTTGCCCCCGTACCCCTTGGTATCAAGGGCCACCCGGATCAAGGTTGAGCCATTAGGCAAAAGAGATTTCTTTTGGGCCTGCGCGCTGATACAACTGCAAGAGGTGTGGATATTAGTAATCTCCAATAGGTCGGCGCTTTCGTTCCTGAAGACAAAATCATGCTCCAGGAGTTCGCCTTCGTTAACTTTACCGAAATCCCACTCCCGCGGCTCGGAATTTAAAGTAGCGGCAGATAAGCTGCCCAGCGGAAAAATAAAAACACCCAGACAAAAGATCAAAACCGCCTTATGCATTTAAGCCCTCCAGATCAGGTATCCGCCTAAACCAAAAAATAAAACCGCCATTAAAATCTTGACCAGCCCCAGGTGCCTTTTTAAAAAGCCAGAGAATTGCTGGTTGGTCGTCCCCAACAAAGCTAAAACAAAGATCACCAATAAAGGAACGCTAAACATAATGTTATAGAGTAAAAGATACCCTAAGGCTTCGAATTTAAGCGAGGTAGATTTAAGCACAAATGATATCGTAGGCAAATAAACCTGCCCGGTGCATACTGCTTCCAGCAGCGAAACTAAAAACCCGCAGCCCAGGGCGCTTAAAAACAAACGGCTTAAGCCCGGCCTTGACGCGGCCTGTTTTTCCTGGGGGGCGCGACGGTGGAAGAACCCGATCACCCGGTGGATGCGCTCCTTGATCGGCTTGGGCAGCTGCAAGATCAGTCCTTCGGTAGAGCCGGTTTTTTTAAACTCGATAAAATCATATAGGGCAAAGATCCCCAGGATAATGCTTAAACCCCCGATCAGGATATTCAATGAATAGGTAACCGCCCAGAAGCCGCGATACCGGTAAAGAAAATTAAAAATCCCCAGGCCAATCCCCAAATAAGTCAGAAAAACGGCAAAAATAAAACTTAGGCCGATACAGGCTGTTTCCCGCTTACGGTATCCCTGCAGGGACAGAAAAGAGATGAAAAATACGATTACCGTAAAAGCGCAAGGATTGATACCATCACCCAGCCCTGCCAGGATCACCGCCGCCGGAACAAAGCTTTTAAAATGCGCAGTTAGATCCGCCATATTTAATCCGATCACGGCTTTGGATTTTAAATTAGCCGCGATAAATGAGCGTAAGGCATCATAAGATTCTTTCTTGGGGGCTAATAGCCTGCCGCCCATATAAAAGATCGGAACCTGAAACTTTACCGCACCTTCTTCATTCTCCTGTAATACACCCAGCAGCAACCGGTAATCCTCCTGCCGGGAGATATCGCGGTATTCAAAGCTCACCTTATCTTTAAATTCAGCCTCCAGTTTTGGCATATCATTACGCAGGGTTTCAATACAATGGTGACAGCCGGGTGAAAAAAACATGATCAGCTTAGCCGATTCCAAATCATCATCGCCGCTTGCCAACGCAGGAAAAAATAAACCTGCCAGTAAAGCTAAAAGTATGATCTTTGGCTTAAACATGGTTTCCTTAACTTGATCCGCTTATTGACGCTGACTACATTAATTCAAAAATACTGTATTTGCCCGGGCCCAGCAGTACCAGCGCCAGGCAAGCGCAGGCAATGACAAAGGTATATTCGAACCCGCCATTCGACAAAAAGAACCCGTTGCCAAAATGCACCTTGGCAGCGGCAGTAACGATCAGAATCAGCAGGAGAGCAGCGCTTGAACGCGTAAATACCCCCAGCACCAAAAATATCCCTCCTAGTAATTCCAGATAAGCCGCCAGATACGCCCAAAATACGGGCGGGGTAAAACCCAGCCCCTGCAGCATTTTGGAAAACCCGTTAATCCCCGGCCCGCCCCAAAAACCAAAAGCCTTCTGCAAGCCATGGGCCGCAAACATCACGCCAATCCCCAAACGCAAAGCAAGCATTCCCCAGTTTGCCATTCTTTACCTCCTTGGCTAGAAATATCCCGGCCACCGCGGCCGGCTACCCTCGTATCAAGCCTCTTAAAATACCGGCCTTATTTCTCCAGCTTAAAGAACGGTAAATACACATCATAAAATGCAAGAATGTCGCCGCGGGCCCGCTAACATTCAGACCCAAGACCCGGCCGCAACTAAAATTATTAGCCATCGGAATGATATACCCTAAATCCCGCGGCCGGTATTTTTTTAAAGGCAGCCCCTTGATGCTTTGGACAATATTCTGGGCCGCTAATGCGCCTTGAGTAAGCGCAAACTGCACCGCCATTCTTAAGCCTGAGCCCCGCTCAACAAACCAAGCGGCATCTCCGGCCCAGAAACAATTTTCTCCTGCCGCTAAATAATCGTTAACCATCACCCGGCCCTGAGGGTTTTTGGCAATCTCCAGCCCCTGGATAAAATCAGCGGTTTTTACCCCCGCCACCCAAACCAGCATTGCCCGCTCGAACTCCCGGCCTTGCGCTATTTGGATTTTATCCGGGGTGATTTTTTCAATCGTTGTCCCGGCCAAAACCTCAATCCCCAATCTGTCCAGATTTTTAACCGTATACTCCCGCATCCAGGCCGGCAGCGCGCCCAAAATCGCCGGAAGCCGCTCCAAGAGAGTTATTTTGACAAAAGAACCTGATTTTCTAAACCGCCGGGCCAGATTGGTCGCCACCTCGATCCCGGTATACCCGCCTCCGCAAATCACGACCTGCCCGGGATTATTTTCTTTTAAATAACAATTTATTTTTTCCGCATCCGCGACGCTGTTCAAAGTAAAACTATGCTGCCGGGCTTGGGCATTAGTATAAAAATTCGGCTCCGTACCGCTGGCTACCAGCAAATAATCATAACTATAACGGGCTAGCCCGGCAATCACCTGATGCGCCGTTAAATCCAGCCCGGTAACCTCCTGCGGGACAAATTCTACCTTGCCGCTGCCAAAAAATTTATCTAGATCGACGGCTAAAAACTGCGGGTCAATCTTCCTGCCGATGCAATCCGGCAATAACGGCAGAAAATTAAACTGTTTTTTCCGGTCAAAAATCGTGATTCTGGCATTAACCTCCGCCCGGGAAAGTTTAGAAGCAGCGGTTAAGCCGGCAAAACCCGCACCGATAATAATGATCTTTTTCATCTTCGCCTAAAGCCGTAAAATATTGCTTAATTCTCCTTTATATGTTAACATAAATTATGTTTTTGAAAATAAAAAATCAAGTGGACCGGGAGCTCTTCCGGTATCTGGGCTCGATTAACCAACTCTACTGCCTTAACCGGCTTTCTCCCCTATTGTTTAACAATATCCGGGAATTTATCGGCCGGGAAGGCAAAAGGATCAGGCCGATACTTTTTTGTATCGGCTATCTTGGTTTTTCCCGCCGTAAAAAAGCTCCCCCGGGGCTTTACCGCAGCGCGCTGGCCTTAGAGCTGCTGCACGATTTCATGCTGGTGCACGACGATATTATCGATAAAAGCGATACGCGCCGCGGCAAGCCGGCGATGCATGCTCTGTTTGGGCAGAGTTTGGCAAAAAATAAAAAAATTAAATTTGACGGTGAGGACCTGGCCATTGTCGCCGGAGATGTTATCTACGCGATGGCCTTGGATGCTTTTTTAGCGGTGCGGGAAGATCTAAACCGTAAAGAGCAAACTTTAAGAAAACTATTTTTAGCGGCGCTTTACACCGGCAGCGGAGAGTTTATCGAGCTTTTGCTGGGGGCTAAGCCAATCGAAAAAGTACTCCAGACCGATGTTTATAAGATTTACGATTATAAAACGGCGAATTATACTTTTGCCTCTCCCTTAACCATGGGGGCCACGCTAGCCGGGGCCAATCAGCAACAAATCTCTAAGCTGCACGCTTACGGCATGCTCTTAGGCAGGGCCTTTCAGATCAAGGATGACATTATCGGGACATTTGGCGAGTTTCAAGAAACCGGAAAATCCAACCTGACCGATATTCAAGAGGCTAAAAGAACGCTCCTGGTCTGGTTTGCCTTTAAACGGGCCGGCGCCCAAGAACGCCGGCTGATCAAAATGATCATGGCCAATAAAACTACCCGCCGGGCGGATTTTGAAAAAATGCGCTCGATCATCATCTCTACCGGCGCATTAACCTACGCCAAAGACCAGATCACACAATTATCCGCCCAAGCGCAAAACCTGATGCAAGGATTAAAACTAGACCAAAAATACAAACGGGCCTTAAACGATTTCGCGCAACAAACTCTAAAAACTTAAATTGACTCTGGTTTTTTAAGGACAGATGAATTTACAGCGGCCGCTTTGGCTATCTAACGCCAATTCATTCTGCGGATCGATATCTAAGGCCTGCTTAAGATAATCATCGTATTCCTTTTGATTACCCTTGATCCTGGCTAGCTGACCCAGGCGCACGTAGGCGTCGGCAAAAAGCGGATCCGCCCCAACCGCCTGCTTAAGATAATTTCCCGCCTGCTCTTTATCCCCCCCGGCAATCGCCGGGGCTAAAAGGTAATAACTCCCCAGTCCAAAGAGCACCGCCGGGGAATTGGGCTGTAATCTCTGCGCCTTATCCAGGTTAGTTTTTACCGCCAGGCCGTCAATCGCCTTAGAGAGCACTCCTCCGTAATGCGCCAGCATCCCCTTAGCGCCGGCATACATCGCCAGCGCGCGCACATAATTACTTAAATCAACTTTTTCCTTACCCTGCTGGATCACCTTTAGCGCCAGATTAACTGCGCCTTTATAATCTGCTTGATAATATTTTATGTAAGCCAGGCTGTTAAGGGCCGGAGCAAAGCGCGCATCCTGAGCCAAGGCCTGCTCTAGCAAATTTTGCGCTTCTTGAGAACGGTGCCGGCGCCGCAACACTTCGGCCTTACCCCATAACCCTTCAATGGAATCTTTATTCTCCTGCCTTAAACGGTCAAAAATTGCTTCCGCATCCTGATCGCGGTACAAATTCAAATAAACCAGGGCCAATACATACTGCTGGGCGGCTGAGGCTTCTGCCGCATCGGCTTTGGCCTGGGCTTGCGATAAGGTCAGGCTATCGGCCTGATTGTGTAAATCCTGCCAGTCAAAAGCCGCACAAGGCTGAATCATCAGTAAACAACAAGCCAAACAAACCCATACCGCTCTTTTAACCATGCTTATATCTCCTCTTGAAAAGTTCCCAGAAAACAATCCCCAGCGTCACCATCGCAAAACCAAAAAGAAAATCCTCCAGGGGGATACTAAAAATCCTCAAGCCCAGAAAAAACCGCGGGTTATAATTAACAATAAATTTCCCGGTCAGGTAACCGTTAACTAAAAATTTAAAAAATAAAATCACCGCCAGGAACAAATAGAATTCTTTCTTTTTTAAAAGGTGAGTCCGGCTGCCCCGATCGATCAACACAGTCAGAATTACCGCCAAGACGCATAATAAGGTATACTCTTTCATCGGTTAAACTTTTTTTTGATCAACAAGATCGCCTCCCAGGTAAATATGCAGCAAAAAGGGATGACCAGAAAAAACAGCCACTCTTCAACCGGAAGGTTAATAATGCTTAAACCGTAAACATAGCGGGGATCAAAATACCAGTGCCCCCGCCAAACCGCCAGGATATCCCAGGCGCCAAAGATCAAAACAACCAGCGTTAAGCTCAACAACAAAGCCTTGCCGTTACGCCAGAATTTTAACGGCGGGTAAAAACTCAAAATCAACGGCAGAGCAACCGCTAACAATAATACTTTGAGGTATTCCGACATAGATTCATTTTATTACCACCGGCTGATTTTAGCAATAAAATTAACGCCCAAACCAGATAAAACCTATTTGGATTTTACGCCATTTGATTGTAGAATAGCTTTATGTCCAAGACCAGGTTAAAACTAGGGTTTAGGGAAGCTAGAAAGATCACCCGTAAATTCGCCAAAACATTTTATCTGGCTTCCCTCCTTTTGCCCGCGGCGAAAAAAAATGCCAGCTACTGTGTTTATGCCATCTGCCGGTTAAGCGATGAAACGGTCGACGGCTCCAAGATTGGCAGGCCGCAGGAAGAGCTAGAACAGTTGCGCCAAAAAATCGCCCTGGCTTATTCACCAGCGCCGCTAGATGACCCCCTGCTGGAAGCTTTCCGCCAAACGCTCAATGATTATGCCCTGCCGCAAGAATACTTCGACGAATTGCTCAAAGGCATGCAAATGGACTTAGAGCAAAAACGCTTTGCGGACTTTGACGCGCTTTATACCTACTGCTACCGGGTGGCCGGCGTGGTGGGGTTAATCATGCTCAAAATTTTCGGGTCCAACAGCCAGGCAGCGGCGGACTATGCCGTAAAATTGGGGGTAGCGATGCAGTTAACCAATATCCTGCGCGATATCCGCGAAGATTTATGCCGGGGCAGGATTTATCTGCCCCAGGCTGAGCTGGAAAAATTTAACATCTCAGAACAGCAATTATCCGCCGGCTCGGTAAACCAGGAGTTTAAGCAGCTGATGCGTTTTCAGATCAGTCGCGCCTGCCGCTATTACACGGAAGGCTTAACAGGGATTAAGCTGGTCCAAGGCCGTTCATCCAGGCTGGTCATCCTGGCGATGGCCGAAAACTACCGCCAGATCTTAGAGCAAATCCAAAAAAACAATTTCGATGTCTTTACCAAGAGAGCCCAAGTCAGCCTGATCGCTAAGCTATTTAGGATAGGCAAAATACTAGCCGAAGGGAAATACCGATGAAAATTAACCTCGCCCAATCCGCCGGATTTTGTTTCGGAGTCAAAAATGCTTTAGCTAAAGCCCTGGCCACCGCGCGCACTAAAAAAACGGTATGCATGCTGGGCGATATCGTACACAATGAAGAGGTGGTTAAACAGGTCCAGAGTGCGGGGATCAAAAAGATCCGGCGGCTGGGCAACGGTAAAAACAAAACCCTGATCATCCGTGCGCATGGATGCTCTCAAAATACCCTCGCAGAGGCTAGAAAATCCGGCTACGCAATAGTCGACGCTACCTGCCCAATGGTCAAGGAAATACACCGCATCGCGCAAAAATTGGAAGCCGACGGTTACCGGATCATTATCATCGGCGACAAACACCACGATGAGGTTTTAGGGATCATCGGGCAGCTAAAAACAAAAGCCATCGTTATCGAAACTGCTCAAAAATTGCCGGTTGAGAAATTAAGGAAGATAACTAAAGCGGGGATCGTGGTCCAATCCACCCAAAATCTGGATAAGGCACTATTGATCCTCAAGCGCCTGCGCGGCCTCATACCCGAAATCAACTTCCAAAACACCATCTGCCAACCCACCCGGATCAAGCAAAGCGAAGTCAAAACCCTGCCGCGTTTAAATTCGCTGATGATTATTATCGGTTCAAAAACCAGCGCCAATACCAAACGCATTTATCAAATCTCAAAAGCTTTAAATAAAAGAACTTACTGGGTAAATTCGGACAAACAAATACAGAAATGCTGGCTTAAAAATGCTAAAAGCGTAGGGGTCAGTGCCGGGGCCTCTACCCCGGAATCAAGCATCCGCAAGGTGATCGCAAGGCTCAAAAGTTTAGCCGGCGCTTGATCATCTGGGCAACAATCCTGGAACTGGCGATCACTACCGGCAAACCGCCGCCAGGCTGGGTGCTGGCGCCCGCATAATAAAGGTTCTTAATTTTGGGGTCCTGGTTGGCGGGACGGAAAAAGGCGCTTTGCATTAAATTATGCGCCAACCCGAAAGTAGCGCCAAATTTAATATTATAACGGCTGGAAAAATCCTCCGGGTAAAAATGCCGCTCTACCTCGATTAATGCTTCCAAGTTACATCCGCAGGTGCGGTTGATTTTATCAAAAACGATGCTTCTTAAGCGCGATTTATGCTCCTTGAAAACCTCCCGGTTACCCGCCAGGTTGGGAACCGGAATCAACAAATAGAGGATCTCTTTGCCTTCCGGGGCTAAGGTTGGATCAGTTACCGTCGGAACATGAACATAGAATGACGGGTCAAGGGGAAAGGTCTTGGCTTTAAAGATCTGGTCCAGGTTCTTATTTAAGTCGCCGCTAAAGAATAAATTATGGTGTTCAAGGCCAGGCAGCTTTTCTTTAAGGCCAAGATAAATAAGAAAAGTAGAGCAGGAATACTTAAACTCCGGCAGCTTACGGTTCAGTAAATCCGTCTGCGCATAGGCATAATCGGCATTGACGATTGCATAATCTGGCTGGCTATTACCGGCGGCGTGGGCGAGGACTATCCCCTGCTTGCGTTCTTGAATACTCCTGACCGGGCATTGATAATGGATTCTGGCCCCGAATTTTTTTGCTAATTTTTCTAAGGCCAGGGGGATCTGATACATCCCTCCCATGGCATGCGCTATCTTTTGCGCATGATCGGTATAGCTAATCACGCTGTAGAAGGCCGGGGCCTGGTAAGGAGAAACCCCCATGAACATCGCTTCGAAAGTAAAAGCGTAGCAAAGCTTTTCGCTTTTGAAAAATCTGCGCGCCAGGCCCCAGTAAGATTCAAAAACCCGCAGCTTACCCGGCAGGCTCCAGTAGGCTGGGTTAAAAAGATCATTCGGGGTCACGCATTGATAAAGCAATGGCCTAACAATCCGATAGATTTTTTCAGTCTCCCGGATGAATTTGTCGAAAGCCTTGGCCGCCCCTTGCTCAAAACGTTCCAGCTCTTGCTTGGTGCGTTGACTATCCCGATAAACGCTCAAAGCCTCACCGTCGGCAAAGAAGATCTTGTAACTGGTATCCAAAACACGCAAATCCAGATAGTCTTTTAACTCTTGGCCGCAGTAAGTAAAAACCTCCTGGAAGAAATCCGGCATCATGACAAAAGAGGGCCCGGTATCGAACTTGAAACCATGCTCCTGGATTAAATTATTGCGACCTCCGGGGTTGGGAAGTTTTTCATAAACCTCTATTGCCAGCCCATCTTTAGCCAGCCTGGCCGCGCAGGCCAACCCGCCTATCCCAGCTCCGATAATAGCAACACTTTTTGGCATTTTTTAAGGAAATTAATGCTGCGTTAAAAAACGATGGTTTTATTCTCGTGCCGGATGACCCGGTAATCGATATAGCTTAACAAGGCCTTAGCCAAGGCTTTTTTTTCGGCGTGCTTGCCTTTACTGGCCAGGTCCTGGCGCCTGTCTTTATGGGAAACATATTCGACCTCTTGGGCGATAATCGGCCCCTCGTCTAGCTGGCTGGTAACGAAGTGCACGGTCGAGCCAATCACCTTAACCCCTTTTTCCAGCGCCTGGCCGTAAGGATCAACGCCTTTAAAAGAAGGCAGGAACCCGTGGTGAATGTTAATAATATCTTTATGGTACTTGATCAGAAAATCGCTGGATAAAACCAGCATATACCGGGCCAGCACCAGAAAGTCCGTCGCGCTTTGAGCATAAGCCAATATTTCCTGCTCCCGGCGGTTTTCTTTATCCGCCGGCAGATAATGAAAAGGCAGGTTGTAACTTAAAACCAACTTGCGGTGCTTCTCGCAGTTACTCAGGACAAAAGGGATATCGACATTTAATTCGCCGGTGCTCTGCAGGTATAACAGGTCCACCAGGCAATGATCGGGCTGGGAAACCAAAATCCCCATCCTTAAACGTTTGTCCCGGTCATAAAGGCTCCAGGTGGCGTTAAACTCATGGGCTAGGGCGCTAAAATCACGCGCCAGGCCCTCCGGTGTTTGCGCCTCCCCCTCCAGGATAAATTCGACGCGCATAAAAAAATGCCCGCCTTGCGGATCCGTGCTATGCTGGTCAGCGGTGATAATATTACCTTGAGCCTTAAAGATAAAATCCGAAATTTTAGCGACAATACCGCGTTGATCCCGGCATTGAAATAAGAGGACAAATTTACGCATATTCTCTAATCCCCCCAATCATAATAGACATTAACGTTTATACTTATAGCGCAGATTATTATACCTCAATCACCAGCAATCTTCCAACAGTTAAAATCAAAAAAATAGCCCTATTTTAAAATAAATAGGACTAAATTTAGTGTTTGAGCCTGAGAAATACAAGGCCGGATCCGGCTGCTACCTTTTGGCCAATGACTCTTGCAGCCTGGTTACCGCCTGGATTTCCTGGGCCAGCTTAATTTTTAAACTATTATAGATTTCTTTTAATTTTAAAACAAAAACCTTACTGCGGGCATCCGCGGTAGTTTTTATCTCCTCCAGGCCTTTAATATTTAAATCGTTCGTTTCTTCGATATTTTTGAGCCAGTTGGAAATGTAGCGGACAGCATCCGCAGAGGCCTCTTCGGTTTTAATCGTATTAAAGATCCCCAGCATCGAAAAATAGGCGTCCAGCTGGGAAACCGCCATCACCGAAGAATCCCACATGCTGTTTAATAACAAGGGGTCACGGGAGGTGGTGAAATACCCCTTGATCTCCTGGGCATTTTTTAGGATCTCATTGCGCTCCTGGATCAATCCGGTTTCCAGGGCTTGGAGCGGGTTTAACCAGGCTAAGATTAAAACCAGAATTAAAAAAATCGTTTTTTTCATTTTACCCCTCCCATAATTTCAAACGGAAAAGATCATAAGCCGACCACTTTGTAAACCGAGATACTGCATTTAGCCACGCTTGAATCCTTGCTCTTAGGAGCCAGCTGATATTTCTCAATCGTGATTAAACTGCTTGAGTTCTCCATATTATACATGAAATCGACCAATTGTTCCATCTGTGCTTCACAATTTAAATTAACCATGATTTTTTTAGAAGAACCCGATTCCTTGATCCCCGCCGGTTTCATGTCGACTAAATAGACCGAACTCTTGGAGGCCAGGTTCTCCAGCTCTTTGAGCACCAGGGTAATCTGCTCGTCGTCGCTTAACTGCGAATCACTGGCAAAAGTGCTGTATTTAGCGCTCTCCGCCAGGATCTTTTCCTTTTGGGAGAGGATCTTTAAATTCTTCTTGACCTCACCCTGCTTGTTTTGGATCTCCTGGTTTAAAGACTTGATTTTATAAAATACCGGGGCGATAATCGCCCGATCCATGATCAGCAGCGTTACCATGGTCACGGCGACATAAAAAACGAATTTCTCTTTTTTCGATAAACGCCCTAAAAATATTTTTAAGCCCTGGAGAAGGGGCAAATTAGGAAATTTCATGATGCTTGCGGCCTTTCCGTCAAGGCGACAATTTCAAAATCCGTAACATCTTTGTAGCCGTCCTTACGCTTGGCGGTATAGCGGGTTTTTACATCTTTAAAATAATCCGATTTTTCCAGGTTGTCTACGAAAGAAAAAACCGAAGACATCGCTTCCGCCGTGCCCTTGATCGAAATTTTATCCCCCTCATAACGTAGTTCACTAATCTGCACCGTTTCGGCAAGCAAGGCGTGCAGCTGAGCCAAAATCTCCAAGGAATAACCCCGGTTATTCAGGTAATTCTTGACTAAACCGATCCGGCTTAAATCCTTTTCTAATTTTTTAGCTTCCTGATTAACAGAAGCATACCGGCTCTCAAGCTTATGCAATTGGGCGCCTTTGAAATAAATCTTGCTGGCCAGAACGAAAAAAACCATCACTAAAAAAGTTAAAACAAAGATCCCGCTCATCAGCAGGTCCTTGCCCCGTTCTTCGATCGAACGGCGCACGCGGGCCTCCTCCGGGATGAGATCGACCTTCATCTCTTGCGCATTCAAGATCGGGGCAATGGCATCAAAAAATGAAATTTGGCGGGCTTTAAAGATCGCCCCCCTGGCCAACTCGGAGATATTGAAAATATTAGCGTAGGGCAGGGTTTTAATCGGCAAATGCATAGTGCGATTCAATAAATCCTCGATCTCTTTGATCTCTTCCTCCGCTCCGGTTAAAATCAGCATGTTCGGGCTGATTTCGATATCCCCTCCCAAATAAGCCTCCAGCGACCGTTTAAGCTCATCGATAAATTTAACCTCATAAGCTTCCTTTTCACCCTTAAGCTGTACGGTCCCGATCGGGATCGAACGGATAAAGATCACCTTATTTTTTAATACGATACTGAAATCCGTAGTATACTCATCCACATGCAGGATATTGACCGGCACGGTTTCGTTCTCCAGCCTGAAGGTCCGGGAAACGCTCAAAGCAACCCCTTCACAAGATAAAACCGCTCTTTTAAGCCTAAAACCCGCCCGCTCCAGGATCTCATAATGACGCCTGACCACACTGCGGGCAATAATCACTAACAGCACTTTGGTATAGCTATTCTTGTAAGTGCCGATCTCCACATAATCGACGATGATCTCTTCGCGCGAATACGGGGTATGCCGGCCGGCCTGCAAATTCAGGATCTCCCGGATCTCCTTTTTTTCTACCGACGGGATTTCGATGTTCTTGGTAATCAGCGAAGGCGTGGGAATAATATCGATGACTTCGACCGCCTTGCCCCTTAAGGCGCCGATCGCGGTCTGGATCTGCTTGGCGATATCGGTATCGGTAAGCGAAGTAATATCCAGGCTCAGAAGGTTAACCACCTCTTTTTTATTAGGAGAGAGCTTAATATGGGAAATTTTAAGGTTATTGCTGCTAAAGCTCACCCCCACGACCTCGCGGTTAGCCAAGGTGGGGAAGGCGACCAATTTATTAATTCCTAATTTAAACATGGCAGATTATTCTTCTTTCCAGTAAAGTATCTTGCCGCTGCGGCTAACGGCGCTGACGCAGACTAGCGCAGTCCGGCCGCCGATAGTGGCGCTGGACCTGACGAGAAAATTCGCTGAACTTACACCCAGCAAGGTAACCGCCCGGTTGAGCTGCTCAAGCCGCGGCTGGCTAAAGGTATAGGCCGCGCAAAAACGGGGCAGGATTTCGGAAACTGCGTTAAAGACGTTATCATCCAGAGTCCCCTCCTGGGAATCTTTACCGGCCCGGAATAAAACCAGCTTCTGGGCCATATCCTCATCCATGCCTAAAGCAAAAAATACCGGCTGCGGCGCCGTATTCACATTGACCTTGCCTTCTCCATAAATAGTAACATAGTCTTTAATTTTTTCAAAAACATTATCATCAAAACCTTTAACCAAAAGCAATTCATCCAAAACTTCGAAGTCTGAGTTTTTAACCGCGTAAGGATGGCTCAAACCGCTGTAATAAAAATTTTCCGCCGAAAGAGGCGTGGTCAGCTCACTGTCGGCATCACGCCAATCCAGGATACAAGCGGCCAGCTCTTGGGCTAGTTGATCATCGCACTCCAAAACCGCCTTAAATAAACGGGCCAGGGTAACCTGGTCCGCCTTATTGATGTTGATCTTGCTTTCTTCATCCACACAGCCGTAATTTATCTTTTTTAAACTGGATTGTGCGTCCCAGCGGCTTGAAGTTAAAGTAAATTCTCCGTCGCCGACCTCGATGCCTCTGAAGATGGCGGGGTTATTGCTCCAGGAATCGCCTAGCCAATCGTAAGGCTTAGAAGGATTATTCTTTATTTCCAGCGCTCCTTTTAAGATCCCGGCCTGAGCGATAAAACGCAATTTATCTTTTTGTTCCAGGCGTTTAGCCAAAACCAGATACTGCCGGATCTGCAAATTAAGAATCACCGCAAATGCCGAAAGCAACGCTACTGACCATAAAGCTACGATCAAAATGCTGGCCTTAGGCGCCGCTAACGGGAACCGTGATTGTCCTGATAATTTTTTCATCCTCAAGACTTCCCTCTAAACTCAAAGACACCCTGACCGCCAGGGGGATGCCGGATTGCGACCACTCCGGAACCCAAAGATACTCTTGCCTGTATTTATCAAAATAATAATATTCGAATTGAAAAGAACTTAATCCTTTTAAAAGTTGCGTCCCCTCTGTCTCCTGGTGGGCATAAATCTGGCTGTAATCTTTTTGCCGCCGGGACACTCCTGACTGCTGGTCAAAAACATACGTCGCCAAGCCCGGCGTTCGATTCTTAAAGTTAGCGCTATCTACCAAAGTCGGGACCTCAAGGTAAGCCTGATTGCCGCTAAATGATAGGTTGCTTAATTTAAGGCAGCTGTTTAAATCCCTGGCCAGTTTCTCAAAAAACACCCCTACCTCCTCCTGCGCCAGAGGCTTAGCGGTCCGCTGCCAGATCTTGAGCCCATTGTTAAAAGTTGCAAAGATCGACAAAGAGATGATCCCCAGCATCGCGGTAACCACCAATAACTCGACTAAGGTTGTCCCTTTATTTCTTTTCCAGATATAACGCATAGGCTGATCTTGTTAATCTCACCTGGCGTGCCCCCTGCGTCCAGTTCGCCACCAGATCTAATTGATAAAGACTGCCTGTATCATCCAACGCCCGGTGGCCCAAGCCCCAATCGATCATTTTATTATTCACTTTTAGCTGCCCCTTGCCGAAAATCGGCGCCCCGGAGCCTAGGCGCGCAAGATCATCCTGGGCCTGCCAAATCATTTCATCCATCCAGGGGGTGATTTTAAGCAAAGTCGAATAATAATCGAAGGTATCCAGGGCGGCAAAAAAAGACTGATAAACGATTGCGGCGCCCAAAGCCAGCACGGAAACGGCAATCATTACTTCAAGCAGGGTAAATCCCCGCCGGGGCTTGGCGATCAAGCCCCGGGCAGAGGGCAGGTATTTAGGCAAAAGCCGCTTATTCCCAATTCTTGATATCATCGGCGCTTTCTACACCATCCTTGCCTAAAGAATATAAGTCATAGTCGCTTTTGCGGTGCTCGCCCGGGGCTTTATATTCATAATCCCTGCCCCAGGGGTCAAGTGGTTTTCTTTCTAAATACGGCCCGTTCCAGTTCCTGGCCGTTGCCGGTTTACTCAATAAAGCGTTTAAACCCTCGGAGGTAGAGGGAAAATTACCGTTATCTAATTCATAGAGTTTTAAACCCGTAGCGATATTCGCATTGATATCGGCGGTAGCCGCGGCCACCCTGGCCTGCTCCCCCCGGCCGGTAAGCCTGGGCATCACCATCGCCACCAAGGCACCGATAATTACGACTACCAGCATTAGCTCGATCAGCGTAAAACCACTATCCTTGCGTTGATGCTTTAACTTGTCCATCAGATACCCCCCTTGTCATTTAGGCTAAACGCCGGACTTTAAATAAGCACGCCACCCTGTTTCAAATTCCTCCATACTGCGGATATGCAGAGGATATGCCGTTTTTAATGCTTCTTCCACGGGCTTGCCGTCGCGCAGCTCCCGGCAGAAAGCCGAAAATGACTGCGCCCCAAATTTCTCGATCAGATAACCCACCAGGGAAACGGATTGCAAATAATAGATCTCGATCAGCTTATCGGCGCTTAAAAAAAGTACGCCGTCTTTATTATCTTTGGTTTTAGTCGCCCTGATCAAAATCCCCTGCTTGCCTTTTAAATGCTCGATGCTTAATTTCATCATATCGCTGAGCAATAACAAATTATCCTGTTGATAATAATGCTGGATGATGTTTTTGATCTCTTTTCTTTTTAACTCCTCCTCCCATTGCGCCACCCCTTCATCCAGCCAGAGCGGGATATCTCCTTTAAACCCGACAAAATCCCTAAAAACCAAATGCGCCATTTCATGGGGCAGGAGAGATTCGACGAAATTCTTGCTCCAGGCGTAACTGACAATCTCCTTATTGGTATAATCAGCCATCCCTTCGCTCCAGTCAGGCTGGCCGGTGGCCTTTAAGAAAGCTTGCTTATCGGCGAAGATATAGATCTTAACCCGCTTGTCCCAGGTCCAGAATTCCGAATAGCGCGCATACCCTAAATCGTAAGCAATGCGGCGGTAATCTTTTTCCGCCGCATCCAGCACCTCCTGGGCGAATTTTTCATCCTGCGTGAAATAAACGATAAAATGCTCGCTTTTTTTCTCCTGCCAGGAACCAGGATATCCGGCGGCCAGGCAGCAGAACCCCAAAAATACCAACCCCCATATTTTTAGCTTATTTTTTTTCATCGCTTGCTCATTTAGCCATGATATTGATCTCAAATACCGGCAACAGCATCGCCACGACGATGAAGCCGACGATAATCCCCATCACCAGGATCATTAAAGGCTCTAATAAACTGCTCATGATCCGGATCATTTCATCGGTATCCCGCTCATAGGCATCGGCCACCTCCCCCAGCGCTTGGGCCAAATTACCCGATTCCTCCCCGACACTGATCAGATTGATCATAAACAAAGGGAGTAATTTGGAATCCTTCAGGCTGTGGCCGAATGAAATGCCCTGCTCTAAATCACGGTAACTTTTGATCAGCCTGGCTTTGATCATTTCATTATCCAAAACCTGGACCGATATTTGCAGGGCCCGCAAAATCGGCAGCCCGCTTTTAAGCAATAATTCCAGCGTCCGGCTAAAACATGCCAGGTCGGCTTTTAAGGCAAATTTCCCGAAAACCGGAATGCGTAATTTCATTACGCTCCAGGCCATCCTGCCCATCTTGGTTTTAAGCTGCTGCCTGACTAAAAGCATAAATGCCCCGCAGGCTAAAATAATCCAGCCTCCCCATTGGCGTAAACCATAACTGATTGCCAAAAGAACTTGTGTCGGCCAGGGAAGATTTTGTCCCAGGCTAGAAAAAATCCCCATCAATCTGGGCATCACGTAGGTCAGCATAAAAATTACGGTGGCTACCCCAACCAGGGCCATCAAAAGCGGATAAGCCATGGCCATGCGAAAACGAGAGACCATCTCTTCTTGCTTGGCCCGGTATTCAGCGATACGCAATAAAGAAGCGGGCAGCGCCCCGCTGTTTTCCCCCGTGCGCACCATCGCCACGTATAAACCCGGGAAATACCGGGGATACGCTTCCAGGGCCGATGAGAATGTGCCGCCGTTTTTAATAACATTATAGATATCGGCAAGCACGGACCTTAAGCTGGGGTTTTCGGATTGCTCTCTAATGATATTGATCGCGGTCAGAATCGGCACCCCCGATTTAATCAGGCTGGCAAGCTGACGGGTAAAAATAGTGACCTGGCTGCTTTTAATCCTGCCCCCTGCTTTATGCTCTACGACCGGCGCCGGGGCGGCTGGCCCGCTGGCTTTGACCTCCTGGAGCTTAACCGGAAGGTAGCCCATCGAACTGATCTTCTCAATCGCCTCTTTTTCAGAAGCGGCTTCGACAGTGCCGGAAACCACCTCCGCCAAACCTTTTTTTGCCCGGTAACTATAATGCGTCATTATTTCAACCCGCCTTCCAATTTAGCCCCGATAAATTTATCTACTTTCAACCTTTCTGCCCCGGTTAAATCCAGGAAACAAACCGCGATATCGTATTCGATTCGCTCGATCAACTCCTCCACCCGCACTACCCGGGCCAGGCATTCGATCAGCTCCGGAATGCCGGGCAGCTGGATTTTAAGTTCCAGCACCGTGCCGACCGCTAAACGGTCAGCGGCTTTAAACAACAGGCCGCCGGCAGAAATATTTTCCGTTTCCGCAAACTCTTCGGGGACCATCTTACGCTTGATCAGCTCATTTTCTTTTTCGAATACTTTATAGCGCACCTGCACCCGCTCATCCAGACGCCGGTAGACTCTTTTGCTTGAACTTTCCGGTTCAGGTGTAATTTCCTGTTTGACAAAATTTATTTCCAACGGCTGGGCCGTTTTATGGTTAAGGCCGGATTCCTCTTGGGCCGAAGTTACCCGGATGACCTCCTCAAAAGTAGTGATCCCGGCGATTGTTTTGTGCCAACCGTCCTGGCGCAGGGTCCGCATCCCGCGGGACAAAGCCAGTCTTTTGATCTGATCAGAAGAGGCTTTTTTAAGGATCATCTCCTTAATCAGGCTATCGATGATTAAAATTTCATAGATTGCCGTCCGGCCGAAAAACCCGGTCGCGTTGCACTGCGGACAGCCCTTACCCTTGTAGATTTTGACCTCCTGGGGATTAAGCCCCAGGTCTTTAGCGATGAGTTCCCGGATCTCCAACGGGGACTGCTTATCTTCATAGCGGCAGGCCGGGCAGATCATACGGATCAAACGCTGGGCAATAAAGGCCTCCACACTTGAAGCGATCAAATACGGCTCGACCCCGATATCCTGCAGGCGGGCAATACCTGAAGCGGCATCATTGGTGTGCAGCGAAGAAAAAACCAGATGCCCGGTTAAGGCCACCCGGATCGCGGTTTCCGCGGTCTCAAAGTCCCTCACCTCGCCTACCATAATCACATCCGGATCATGCCTTAAGATGCTGCGTAAACCCCTGGCAAAATCCAGGCCGATCTCCGGCATGACCTGGATCTGCGTAATCCCGCTCATTTCATATTCGATCGGGTCTTCGATGGTAATGATCTTGCGGTCTTTGGTATTGATCCGGGTCAAACAAGAATAAAGCGTGGTGGTCTTACCGCTGCCGGTAGGGCCGGTGACAAAAATAATCCCGTGGGGTTTTTGCACCAGCCCTTCAAAAATTTGCAATTCGCTTTTTGCCAGCCCCAATTTTTCCAGGCTGAACAACATCTGGGTCGGCAGAATCCTGATCACCAGGCTTTCTCCAAAAGGGGTCGGGATGGTCGAAATACGCAGATCCAAAACCTGCTCGGCAACTTTGACGATCGCTCGGCCGTCCTGGGGCAGGCGGCGTTCGACGATGTTTAGATTGGACATGATCTTGATCCGGGAGACAATAGCGCTTAAAAAATTCCTGATTTCTCCTGGCACATTGGCGTCATAAAGCAAACCATCGATCCGGTAACGTACGGTCAGCCCATTACGGTAAGGTTCGATATGGATGTCGGTGGCCCGCTTGCGCCAGGCCTCCAAAATTATCTGGTTGACTAACTTGATCACCGAGGCATCGGTAGCCTGTTTTTCAATATCCTCCACCAGATCCTGCCCTTTAGACTGGTCAGCCGAAGGCGACGCGTTTTGCGCCGACTGCGCGTTGATCTTTTCCAAGGTGTCCGCGCCTAAGCCGTAATGTTTTTTTAGCTCATCCGTGATCTCGGCGGAACAAGCCAATGCCATTTCTAAATCCAGCCCCAGCTGCGTGCGGATCTCATCCAAAGTAATGATGTCAAAAGGATACGCCACGGCAATGGTCAGCGTCCTGTTTTTGAGCGCCAGAGGAATAAATTTATAGTAAGAAGCAATTTTCAAAGGCACCTTGGCGATTACCGCTTTGTCGATGGAGAGCTCTTTGAGGTTAACGCAGCTAAGTTTTAACTTTTCCGCTAAAATATTTAACAGCTCAACCTCGGAGAACAGGTTATGCTTGAGTAAAACCTGCTTTAAATCATGGCTGGTGCTTTCCGCTTCCTGAATAAATTTGGCTACCTCATCAGGGCCGATCAGTTTCTTTTCTACCAGGCATTCCGCTAATTGTAAATTTATCTTTTTAGCCATTTTTAATTTTAAGGCAAAGCGCCGATTAAATAAAAAGCCTGCTCCGGCATGCTATCCACCTTGCCGGCAATAATCTTCTCGCAGCCTTCAAGCGTCTGTTCGATCGTAACATAAGCCCCTTTTTTCCCGGTATAAGCCTCACCCACAAAGAAAGGCTGCGTTAAGAAGTTCTGGATCTTCCTGGCCCGCTCATAGATGGTCCGGTCGCTGGCAGAAAGTTCGTCAATCCCCACAACCAACACGATCCGGCGCAGCTCTTCATAACGCTGAAAAACCCTGATCACGTCCTGGGCGATCTCAAAATGCCGTTTGCCGACGATGTCGATATCAAGATTCGAGGAGCTTGAGAGTAACGGATCAATCGCCGGATACAACCCCAGCTGGATCCTTTCGCGGGACAAAACCAATACGGAATCCAAAAAACTAAAGATCGCTACAACTGCCGGGTCGGTTAAGTCATCGGCCGGGACATAAACCGCTTCGATCGAAGTAATCGATCCGCCGGAATCCTGAGTGGTCCGGATCCGCTCATGGAATTCACTGACCTCCGATAATAAGGTTGGCTGATAGCCGGTCTCCGAAGGCACCCGGCCAAGGAGGGTCGAGATCTCGCTTCCCGCCTGCACAAAACGGAAAATATTATCGCAGAACATCAAAACATCCTGGTTCTTTTTCTGCACGGCTTCGGCCATGGTAATCCCGGTCATCGCCACGGCAAAGCGCGCGCCGGGCGGTTCGTTCATCTGGCCAAAAACCATCATTGTCTTAGACAAAACATCATGATTTTTGAGCTCATAATACAGCTCGTTTCCTTCGCGGATACGCTCGCCGATCCCGACGAATACGCAGCTGCCCTGATAACGCTTGACGATATGCTGGATAATTTCCAGCGTCAAAACGCTCTTGCCCAGCCCCGCGCCGCCTAAAATACCGGTCTTGCTGCCTTTGACCAGGGGCGATAAGAGATCAATGATCTTGATCCCGGTTTCCATAACCTCGAAGCTGCGGCGCTCATCTTTATTTTTGCTCATCCGCATCCGGCTGCCCATATCGGTTTTACGGATCGAACTTTTTTCCTGGTGCGCCACCGCCCCGCCCTGATCGATGGGCTGGCCCACGACATTGATCAATCTCCCGTAAAGGCCGTCTCCGGCAGGGATCTGAATGGAAGAGCCGTAAAACTCTGCCGCAGCATAACGCTGAATGTTAGTCGTCGAATTAATCGAAATACAACGAGCAACATTACCCGGCAAGTGTTCGGCTACCTCCAAGAACACCTCCGCCCCTTCAATCGTCTTAGTAACCAGCATCGCGTAGATATTGGGCACATCCTCCGGCCGCAGGAATTTTACGTCCACCACCGGCCCCTGCACCGCGGTAATCTTGCCTTTAATTTTTATAATCTCCTGGGTCTTCATTTTATTTTCTGGTTTATGAATTATATAAGAGCCGGGCGCTGAAAAGTTCCCGCATACTCTGGTCGATAATTTCATGCCGGACCCTGAAATACTGCAGCCGTAATTTAAGGTCCATTTCTTTTAAACGCCGCAAGCTATCCTCCAGGTGCACATAACGGGCGGCAAACTCCGAGAGCCGGCTTAAGCCAAAAATATCAAAAATCCGCTGGCCCATCCACAGATAAACCAGGTATTCGATTAAATCCCCAAGCCTGGATTCAAAAATAACGTTTTGCATCAAGGCCAGTTTATCGCTGCCCTGTTGATTTTTAGCAAACTCCGGACGAAAAGGCAGGAAGCTTACGCTCTCTACCCGCTGCACGGTGAAAGAGACCGGGTGCGGATAGACAATCTTGAGTAAACCGAATTGCCCTTTTAAAGCATTCCTAAACAAATAATCCCTTAATTGAAAGGCTTGCGGCAAGCGCTCTTCATCATTGATCCCGGGAAAAGCCGTAAAACCAACTCCTGCGTCCTGGGCATAGACCTTGCCCCGCTCCCCGATCACGATCAAGTGGCCGGGATTCTGCATTAATTCCGCTAGCGCCCGGGAAACCACCTGCATATTTAACCCGCCTAAAAGTCCGCTATCGGAAGTAACCGCTACTACCGCCTGCACCTTATTCTTCGGGTTTAAAAAGGGGTGCTTGAGCACTTCGAGATCAATAAAATCAAAACAACTTTCCACCGCCTGCATAAATTTATCAAAACCCCCGAATTTATGCTCTAGTGACCGGTACTGGGAAACGGCGATATTCTTCAAGACCTCGATCAACGACGATAATCCGCGGTTAAACTCCATATCTTTTTTAATTACCGTCATCGTCCGCATCTAGCTTGATTGAACCTCTTCCTTTAAGTAAGCGGCCAGGGCCTGCTCGAGCATGATTCTTAAATCTTCGCTTAGCTCCTTACTCTGGCGGATTTTTACGCAAAACTCCGGCTCTACCCGTTTAATGTAATTCAAGATCTCTAACCTGAACTGGCGGATCTGTCCCGTGGTTAAACGGTCAAGCATCCCGTGGTTTAAGGCATAAAGATAGATGATCTGTTCTTCGATGGAAACCGGACGGCTTTTATCCTGAGTGATCAGCTGGCTGATCGCCTCGCCGCGCTTTAAGCGTTCTTCCGCCTCCTTGGAGAGCCCGGCGGTGCGCAATTGGGTCATCTGCAGCAATTCTTTATACTGCAAATAATCCAAACGTAACGACTTGCTTAAACCCTTGACCGCCGACCACTGGGCTTTGTTGCCGATACGGGAAACCGACAGACCAAAATCGATTGCCGGCTTGACCCCTTTATTAAAAAGGCCGGTGGAAAAATAAAGCTGGCCGTCGGTCATCGAGATCAGGTTGGTCGGAATATAACCGGTCAAATCCCCCTGCAAGATCTCGACGATCGGTAGGAAGGTCATCGAACCGCCGCCCAGCTCTTTTTTCAATAATCCCGCCCGCTCCATCATCTGGGAGTGCACGTAAAAAATATCTCCGGGGTAAGCCTCCCGGCCCGGAGCGCGCTCTAAGAGCAGCGAGATCTGCCGGTAAACCCAGGCATGCTTGGTTAAATCATCGGCCACTAACAAAACATCCTTGCCTTGACTCATGAAATACTCGCCCAGGGTGCAGGCCGTATAAGGCGCTAAATACTGCTCGCCGGTTGAAACACTTGCCACCCCGGAAACTACAATCACATAATCCAAAGCCTCTTTTTCGCGCAGGATGTTCAAAACCTTGACCAGGCTCGAATATGGCTTGCCGATACAGCAGTAAATACAAATTACATCTTTGCCCTTCTGGTTGATGATCGCATCCAGGGCGACCGAGGTCTTGCCGGTAATCCGGTCACCGATCAAAAGCTGGCGCTGCCCCTTAGCCAGCGGGATGATCGCGTCGATAATCAAAGTGCCAGATTCCAGGGTCTGATTAACGGGCTGACGGTCCATGACCCCCGGCGCTACGATAAAAGCCGGAAAATTATCCTCCGGCAGGATCGGACCTAAATCATCCAGGGGCCGGCAGAGCGCATCCACGACCCGGCCGATAAATCCATCCCCCACCGGTAAAGTTAATGACTTGCCTTTATTGTACACCTCATCCCCGGCCCGGATGCCGATGGGATCCCCCAAAACCAGGATTTGCACCTTTTCCTCGGTGAAACCCATGACCAGCCCCAAGACACCGTTAGAGAATTCCACGATCTGGCCGTTAATACAACTGGGCATCCCTTTGGCGATGACGATGAATTTGCGCACGGAGTGGACAAAACCTACCTCGCGAATCTCAAAACTCGTCTGGGTTTCCTGGGCTTTGTTCTCGCTTAACATTTAGCGGATTTTCTCCATGATTTTATTTTTTAGGGTTCCGTCAAAGACCAGGCTGGCAATCGTATTAGTTAGTCCGGCTACCAGTTTAGGGTCAATCTCTTCTTTTAAGGTAACCGTCCGCTTTAAAACGCTGGATAATTTTTGGATCAGCCCTTGGCGCTGCGTCGCGCTAAGCGCAAAAGCCGATTTAACCCCAATCTCCGAGGTATTATCCGGAATACTGATATTATTCAAATGGCTAAAACCGCTTGAGATCAACCCTTCGACCCATTCATTATGCACAATCTGTTTAAATTTATCCGGAAGGACATCATGGATTAACCCCACCGCTTTATTCAGAGCTTCTTTGGCAATCCGCTCCTCTGCTTCGGCTAAAAGCGCCTGGCAGGATTTATCGGCCTGTGCCACCATCTCTTCGGATTTTGCCCGGGCGGCTTTTAGAATCTGCTCCTTTTCAACCTGTCCAGCGCTGATCAGCTCGGCCTTGATCTTTTCTCCTTCGCTCTGGGCTTTACGGACGATCTCGTCGGACTTTTGATTGACCTCCTCCCAGCGGCGGTTGATATCTTCGTCTTTCTTGGTATAATCCTGGTTCAATTCGTCGATATGCTGGGTCGCCGAAATCAGGTTCTGGTTCATGATCTTACGTAAAATCACAATTAAAGCCGCAAAAACGATGATCTGAAAGATAATAAAAGAAGCCATAAACATTTGACTCTCCCGTTTTTAAATTTTAAGTTGATCCCAGTAGCTGGAATACGATCAACATCGCCACAATCGCCAGAGATTGCGCAAAAACCAAACCGATGATCATGGCGGTAAAGATCTTAGGCGCGCTGGACGGATTCCGGCCCAAAGCACCAATACTAGCAAAGCTTGAGACCGCAAAAACCGCGCAAGGCCCCAGAATGCATAAAGCAAAAATTATTACTAAAGCGATATTCTTACTCATAAATTAAAATTTATTTATAATAAGTGGTAAATTTTAATTTACGTCGACCGTTTCAACATTCGAACATATAAAAAGCGTAACATCCAGGCTTAGGTCGACGCTTTCAACCACTGTTATTAAAACCAGGTGGTAATTTTTAATTTACACCACTTAGCTTTTGTAAAAGCGCTTTCTATTTCAATATAAAAAAATAAATTATTTCTATTCGATAATGACAGTAACATTATTCTGATCTACCTTAACGATCCCCCGGCGGATCGGGATACTCTGCTCATCCA
>ERZ1645192.792-NODE-792-length-26476-cov-8.108512_pt1 | contig 26476 bp, 20 predicted proteins | sample MGYA00575354_ERZ1645192 | MGnify/ENA primary metagenome ERZ1645192 (study PRJEB40844, sample SAMN11349763) | freshwater sediment metagenome | isolation source: river sediment | host: Sediment | place: India: Faizupur Khadar , New Delhi | collected 2017-02-21 ... | reverse complement strand
CTTTGTTGTGGGCTGAACCACGGTGAAGAAACCGGTCAGCCCATGGCTGTTATATGGTGATGATATGCAGCTCAAACGAGGAGGATACAGAGGAAAGCCCAAACCCAAAATACCCCCTGATCAACATACAGGAGTAACAGCAAAATGCTGCGTGCGTTACAACAGATAACCCACTACAGTTTACATTTGGCTTTTCCGGGACTGATTGCCTGGGTCTTTTTTAGAGAAGATTGGAAAAAGGCATGGTTAATAATGTTTGCAACGATGTTGGTAGATTTAGACCATTTAACGGCTGATCCGATATTTGATCCGACAAGATGTGGTATAGGCTTCCATCCGTTACATTCTTACTATGCAATTTCTGTTTATTTTTTGCTCTTTTTCTTTTCCAGGGCAAAAACGATCAAAATATTGTCGATTGGGTTGCTTTTCCATATGTTGACGGATTATCAAGATTGTCTTTGGATGAAGTTAACAATGTAACGGCTTAGAGCCGGCAATATGAATAAAATTTCATTGAACTCACATCATGGTTCATCCAAAATAAAATCGGTGATATAGATATTGGTCTTCATCTCCTGTTCTAAGGTCGACCAGGAAGGATCACCGGTACGGTGGTGACCGGGAAAAATAACGGTTTTCTTGTCAAGGGGCAGTATTTTAATCCTGATGGAATCAATCAGGCAAGGAAGATTTCCTCCCGGCAAATCGGTTCGTCCGGCCTCTCCCACAAAGATGGCATCCCCCGTAAAAAGATGGTCCTCGCACAGCAGACAGACCGAACCGGGAGTATGCCCGGGGGTATGGATAACGGCCAGTTCACAACAACCAAAGACAAGGGTATCACCATCATTCATCCTGATATCTGCCGGATGGGGCGGCGGCAACCCAACCGACTGTCTTGTTTTAATCCTTACTTCTGGATCCTTAAAGAAATCATCATCCGCCTCGTGCAGGCAATAAGGTATTCTGGCGATTTCCTTGAATGCATCCATTGAAAAGAACTGATCCGCATGACCATGGGTCAACACGATTTTATCCGGGATAAGATTGTTTTCCCGGATAAAATCCGCAATTTCCTCAACCGTTCCGCCCGGATCAATAATGACCGCTTTCCTGGTTTTTTTGCAGACCAGAAAATAGGTATTAAGGTTATAGGGCCCAGTGATCCGTCGGATCATCTCTGTATGGCGCACTCTCTTACACTGTCCTTTTGTGTTATTTTAGCGTGACATATATTCCTTAAACAGACGTTTATTTTCCTCCAGCACCCTGCCTGCCAGAAGGTCATCCAATGCATTGAAAAAATGATGGGGTTCGGTATAAGGGATCAGTTTTCTTCCGGCAATGGCACCCAAAAGAGCCATATTCTGCATCCGTGAATCCTTCAGGTGACCAATATCGACTTTTATCGGTATGACGCCGGTGGTTTGACATGCATCAAGAATATCTTCAAAGGTAATCTCTTCATTCTGACCGAGTCGCACCGGCAGTGGCTGCCAGGAGACATCCAGAAATACAAGCGTCCCCCCCTCTTTGCCGGCGGTTACCAGTCCCCGCATGGCTTCATGAATCTCCATTCCCAGAACCAGGTCCGCACTCTTCTTCATCATCAAAGGAGAGTGAACCGCTTCACCGCACCGGATCCGCGAGACCACCACCCCGCCTCTCTGTGCAAGCCCGTGGGTATCCACTGCAATGGCTTTAACACCGGCATAATCAATCGCGCGCAGCAACGTCTGACTGAGCAATCCGATTCCCTGGCCACCAACCCCGGTCATATAGATGTTAAAGGTTTTCATTTCTCCTCCTTGTCAAATCCGACCGCCTGTTCAGGACAGGACGGACGGCAGGACCCATCCCCGATACACAAATCAAGATTAATGTCTATACGGCCGTCTTTATTCCGTATAAAGGTGGGGCAGCCGAACTGCCCGACACAATCATGGGTTCGGGTACAGGCCGCCTGATCAATGGAAATGTGCTTCTGGACATACCCTGGTTTCTTCCTCTGGGCCCGGGTCAATTTCAACATGCATGGATGACGGGCAATGACAACACTCAGGCCTTTGTGTGCCATGGATTGCCTGACCAGATCGGTGAGTCTTTCCTGGTTATATGTATCACACGACAAGACCTGTTCGATACCGAGCCCGTTTAAAAGGGCCTCAATCGAAATTGATTTTCCAGCGTGATCCTGGTGTCCTGTCATGGCAGTCGTACCGTTTTCCATCACAATCAGCGTAACATCATGCCGGTTGAACACGGCATTGATAATTCCGGGAAGGCCCGCGTGGAAAAAAGTTGAATCTCCCAGAAATGCCACCACCCGTTTGCTGTTTTCCAGAGAGAGTCCTGATGCCACGCCAGTAGACGCCCCCATACACATTAAAATTTCGCCGATGTTATACGGCGGCATAAACCCCAGCGTGTGACACCCGATATCCGCTACCGTAATATCTGATGCAGACAACGCTTTCTTAATGGCAAAAAAAGCACTCCGGTGGCCGCAACCCGGACACATTTGCGCCGGCCTTGCCGGCACGTCAAACACCTCAGCATCTTCATATATCGGATCTAAAACCAACTCCGGCCAGACCGTCCCCAGCTTTTTCAAGGTTTTATCCGGGGTGTATTCACCAATAAAATCGTCATCATCAACTTTACCGATGATGGACGTATTTATCCCATTATCAAATGCCAGGGCTTTGATTTGAAGCTCCAGTATATTGTCCAGTTCCTCAAGTATCAGCACCTGCTTGTGTGATGATAGAAAATCGATAAGAATTTGTTCATCCAGAGGATTGATCATGCCCAGTTTTAAGATATCCGGGCGCGTTTGGGTTGTTTCAAGAACATCCAGAACAGACAGGTAGGTCAAGCCGGAGGTAATGATTCCCAGGCCCTGGTTTGTATCGGAAAATAAAATGGTATTAAGCTGCTTGGTTCTCGCAAACCGTTGGGCCTGTTTTAATTTCCGGATTGCCTTGCCTTTCATCTCCAGTGCCGTGGATGTCAGGGGAATATACGGACCGTTGTCCCGATTGAAATCATTACGGAACAAAGGCGGCGGGTTGAATTTATCGAACCCGATTTTTTCCCTGGCATGACATACATGAGTGGTCAGCCTCAGTACAGCAGCGGTTTGTTCTTTTTTTGCAAGCTCGGCCGCATGTTTATAGTAGATGTATGCCTCTTTTGGCGATGCCGGCTCAAACACAGTCAGCCGCGCCATATGATAAACATTCCGGTTGTCCTGTTCATTTTGGGATGAATTCGCACCGGGATCATCGCCCACCACAATCACTAAACCGCCAATAATATTCATCAAACTGAACTGAACAACGGTGTCCAATGCGACATTCAAGCCCACGCTTTTAAAAAAAACGCAACTTAAATTGCCGTTAACTGCCGCTCCGAAGGCCACTTCACTGGCCACCTTTTCATTGACGGAAAACTCAAAGTAAAATGGCCGTTTTTCTTCAGGGATACTGTTGATGGCCGCTGCGATCTCAGGTGTCGGCGATCCCGGATAGGAGGTCACCACTTTTGTTCCGGTTTCCACCATCGCTCTGACGATCGCTTCATTGCCCATAAGAATTTCTTCAAACGGCTCATTGCCCATCAGGATGTCACCTAATTTTTTCATATCGCACTTCCTGTAGGAAAAAAGATTGAAGTTTAACCTAAAAGCTGCAACCCCGTTTTTAGAAACGTTTAAATTCAATTGATAATAAATTTAAACAAATACAATCAGCTGTCATCCGGCTTGCGCATTTCAGGTTCAGTGTAACCATATCATGGATACGCTTAACCAGCAATACGCTGTTGCTCCTGCAGGGTAATCGGATGAAAAATCATTGAATATTTGCGCCATATCATGTCAAAATATGTTGGATAAACTGGCCGGCACCCTGTCATTGATTAGAAAATACCGCCAACTTCACGACCCAAGCCTTACTCATCTTCCGATAAACCCCGGCCGGGCGATATTTCAGGCTATTGATAATCTCTTTATTCTCTGTTATACCTTGCCCCAAAAAACAGTCATGGCAGGCCTTTCCGTCACCACCCAGGTGTTTTTGTCCACCCATCACCGGAAAAATTATTGAACGGTAAAACAAGCATTGTAGGAGCACGGGTTGATGCAGCAAAAAAAGATTTTTTACGGCTGGACCATTGTTACCGTGACTTTTTTGATCGGCCTTACCCAGGCCGGTGTGTTTCAGAATGTGTTGGCCATTTTCCTTAAACCGATGGCCGAGGAGTTCGGATGGAACCGTTCCATCATCACCGGTTCCATCGCTGTGGGTTCCCTGGCCGGCGGGATTCTCTCCCCGCTGGTGGGTCCCTACCTGGATCGCCATGGCCCGCGAAAAGCGGCATTCTTGAGAATTACCATTTTAAGTGCGGGCTTGATTGCACTTTCACAGCTCTCTTCAGTCTGGCAACTGTACCTGTTTTTCGGAACCGGTCGGATGATTGCTTCCAGCCTACTCTCTCTGGTGGTCACGGTGAGTGTCTCCAACTGGTTTATTGAAAAACGGGGAAGAGCGATGGGGATTTCTCAGCTGGGCAGCCGCATTGGCATCGCTTTTCTCCCGTTGCTGGTACAGCATATCATTATTTCCTATGGTTGGAGAACGGCTTGGGCGGTATTGGGAATTATTGTCTTTGCATTTTCGGCTCTGCCAAGTCTGATTTTTCTGAAACGAAGACCGGAAGACGTTGGGTTGCTGCCGGACGGGAGCGCAGCGAAAAAAAATTTGGAGAACGACGCAGAAAGAGCGGATAAAAAAAAGCAGCCGTCTCGCTTTAATCTGGAAGATGAACCCTTGTGGACCCGGAAAACCGCGTTTCGCACCACCGCATTCTGGCAACTGGTGTTTGTCATGTGTGATTTATCTGGTCGGGGCCGGGGCTAATTTTCACCTGTTTCCATTTATGACAGACCAGGGATTACCCCCGAGCATGGGGGTTTTCGTCATCACTGTTTTATCGATTTGTGCCGCATTCGGCGGGGTGTTGTTCGGTTTTCTGGCAGAGAGGAGAGGATCTCTGTTAAAATACTCATGGGATGGGTTCTGATTACTATCGGAATCATCTTCTATCTGGTTTTCTGGGCGGTCAAAGAACCTGTGTGGATGTTTATCTTTGCCGTTGTGTACGGAACGATTCGAGGCGGCGTTCTGCCATTAATATTTCTGCTTTGGACTGAATTCTACGGCAGAAGATCTTCCGGCACCGTACTGGGGATTGCCGGCCCGTTCCAGATGGCTGCAAACGCGGCCGGGCCTATCTCAGCGGCGATCTGTTTTGACCTTTCCCATAACTACCGGATTCCCTTTTCAGCCTTCACTTTTCTTCTCATCATAGCCGGCTTTTTGTGCTTGGTCGCAAAACCTCCCGTGAGCAAGCCTGTTTAAATAGGCTTGCCAGACTAAAAAAAACGGGCCTCTCAATCGCTTTGAAAATAGGGCAGATTGAAAGGCCCGGGTTAAGTTTCCGCTATAAAAATTAAACGATATGCATAAATATATGCGGCTAAGCCTGTATATCCTTTTCGATACAGGCACCGATTTTGTGTCCGCATATCGGACAGAATTTCTGCTGCCCGACATTGATGGGGCTTATGCAGTTCGGGCAGGTATCCGATGCGGGTGAAAGTTCCACAAGCAGTTCACCGTTGACAACCGGGACCATCTTTTTAGTTTCCTGGTAATTGGCTCTCTTCAGAACCCGTTTTACAATACCGTCAATCGGAGATAGAACGGCTTTCTCCTGTTTCATGATCGAAATATTGAAAATTTCTTGGCCTTTCTGGATAAAGTCCCCGTCATTGACATACATGACCCACAGATCTCCGTTACTCGGCGCCGCAATATGATAGATATTGCGGACATCAGCCATTTCAATGGATTCGGTTCCCCTGCCGATGGCGTCACTGACTTTAACCTTATAGATAAAAACCTCCGAATCCAAAAGATAACGGACCACACAGTGTCCGGTCTCTTTCGGAGGGGAAATATCCAGAATGGTCATCTGATGGGGTTTGCCGCTGCTGTCCGTAAATTCCATTTCAGCACCGACTTTCATACCTTCAAACCAGACATCCACCGGAAGATTGTTCGGGTCGCTGAATTTTGCCGTAAACTCGAAGGTTTTCAGTGCATCACCGGGATGATTCAGATACAGAACAAATTCTTCATCCGTGGGTTCCCGGTGGATCAGATCCCTGAGCTTGTCACGTTCCACATCAAGATCAATATCTTCAAGCGTATTCAGCGGTGATTCCTCTGTCCGGCCGGCAATGGCCTCCTGATAATTCTCGCCGAATGCACTTTCATAAACCCAATCCGGCGGGAAACCGAGCGGCAATTTACCGAAATTGCCCCGGAGCAGAGCCCGGAAAGCGTCATTGCTGTCGCGGTACAGTTCCAGGCGCGCCGCCTTGTTCTCCCTGGACAGATCCTTTTCAGGGATGGTATTGACGGCTTTGAGGGTATCTATCAAACGCTGAACCGCTTCTTCACCACCACGCTGATAAGCTCCGGTAACTGCCAGGAATGCCGTATTCCATGTAATCTGAGAGCCCGGCGTCACATCATGATAACGGGTGATCTTACGTGTTCCTTTCAGGAATTCCAGCATATGCGGCAGAAGATGGATATATCCCTGTTTCATGGCGCCTTCCTGGGAAGAAGATGTCGCGCCGCCCGGCATGCCGTGTTCGACGACATCATAATCAATGCCTTTGAAATAGGGTGAACAGTAGCGGTCGTAGTAGGGCATGATCTGTTTGAGCATGAAGCCGCAGGAACGTATCATGTCTTTGTTCAGGTTGGTTTTCAGGCCGAGTTCATCTTCAATGTAGGCTGCTGTCGAAAGCACTTCACCCTGGCCATACCAGCGCACGGATGCACCGATTCCGGTGTCCACGATGTTGGCGCCGGCTTGGGCCGCCGCACCCACGGCCGGAACAAACAATCCGTCGGTATAATGACGATGATAATGAATGATAAGTTCAGGATATTTTTTGCGAATCGCGGCCACCAGCTCACGGATGAATCTGGGGGGGCAGACACCGGCCATGTCCTTGAGGCACAGTATAATTGTACGGAGCGCTTTATTCGTTGTCAGGCCGGAAACGCCCACGATCATCGACACGATTTCATCGGTCACCGACAGATAATGCTTTACGTCGAAGCCCTGTGCAAAGGAAAGAGAAATGGCCGGCTCAAAGATATTGGTTTGGGAAGACATGGCCACTTCAGCAAAGGGACGCATATTTTCAATGTGATTTAAAAAATCAAAGCAACGAATCACATCATAATGCTCGCAGATCATTTCACCGGTCTTACGCATCAGATTACGAGGCTGCGGTTTGTATCCCAGTACATTGGTTGAGCGGATCAGAATCTGCTTGAGCGTCTGCGGAGCAAATTGATTCCACTCTGCGGCTTCGGTAAACGGGTAGGTCATGTTGGCCAGCATGGCGACATGGAAATGGGCACCGCCGCCGTTTTCCAAAGAGAAGAAACCGCATCTATCCAGATACGGCCCGACCAGTCTGTCCTCGGCCAGACGGAAGCGATTTCCACTGTTGGACTGGGTCACATCACGGGTCGTTGTATCCGTAAAATGAATATAGCCGCTGTCCCGAACAAAATCCAGAATAGCCTGGCGGTCTCCGCGGGGATACGGGTAGACAAAATTGTTGTTCACTTCAGGAGGTGGGACCGGTTTGAAAGGTCCGACCCGTTTGTCATCCCGTCCACGATATTCGCCTAGCTGGACAAACTCATTATATCCCTTGGCCGAAAGTTCAGCCACCAGACGTGAAAGTCTTAGGGTCTCGGGTGCCTGATAAACATATTTCATCAGTTCCGGCGTTTTTTCGATGAATTTGGTATCATAAACGCCTGAATTGAAAACCGGGTGTTCGAGAACCTGAAGATGAAACGTGATGGTCGTCTTCACGCCGCCGATATGATACTCACGCAGAGCGCGCCGCATTACCTTGACGCATTTGTTCCAGCTGCGGCCGAAAGAGATCAGCAGGGTCGCGGCCGAGTCATACTGGGATGGAAATTCGTATCCTGAACTGATACAGGTATTCACCCGGACACCCGTACCGCCCGGTGGTGCGTGCCGCGTTATCAGACCCGCATTGGGTGAAAAATTATTCTGGGGATCTTCACAGTTGATTCTGACCTGCATGGCATGCTGGTACGGTTTGGTATCCTCTTCGTTAAAACTAAGCGTCGAACCAAAGGCAATCGCGATCTGTTCAGCCACAAGATCCACACCGTAACGGCATTCCGTAATCCCGTGTTCAACCTGAAGCCGGGTGTTGACCTCAATGAGATAGGGTGTTCCATCCATATCCACCAGGAATTCGACCGTTGCCAGAGAATAATAATTCACATGCTTGACCAGCTTGACCGCATACTCTTTGAGTTTGCAGCGAAGTTCATCGGTCATGCCCGGCCAGGGGGAAGGGGTAATTTCGACCAGTTTCTGATGATTTCTCTGGATCGTGCAGTCCCTTTCATCAAAAGCAAAAACATTGCCGTGCTGATCGGCGGCAACTTGAATTTCAATATGACGCACGTTGGTCAGCAGTCTTTCCATGAACAGTTTGGGATTGCCGAAAGACGCCTGGGCAAATGCCGAGGCCTTGATAAAAGCGGATTCAAGTTCTTTTTCGGAATATACTTCGTAGATTCCCCGGCCGCCACCGCCGCCTTCAGCTTTAAGCATGACCGGATAACCGATTTTTTGGGCAAAGAGACGTGCCTCTTCCAGCGTAACGGCACCTTCCGTACCCGGAACGACCGGAACATCCAGTTCAATGGCCAGTTTACGGACGGCAACTTTGTTGCCCAGAAGCCGCATGGCATCATGGGGTGGGCCGATAAAATGAATACCGGCTTTTTCACATTTCAGGGGAAAAGCGTCATCCTCCGCAGCAAACCCCCAACCGGGGTGAATGGCAATAACTCCGCGTTTTTTGGCTTTTTCAATAATAAGGTCAATATCAAGATAAGAGGTAGGATATTCTCCTAACAGCATCAGTTCCTGAGCACTGCGGGTAGAGGGGGATGTTTTATCGATATCGGTTGCAGTCATGATTGAGATGGCTTCCATCTCAGAAATTGAACGGCAGAGTCGACGGGCAGGAATACCCCGGTTTGCTACGAGGATGGGTTTGCCCTTATTTTCAGCCAGAACCTGTTCAAGAGTTTTTACTTTCATAATTTTTTAACTTTTCCTAACATATGGATGTGTTTTGGTTAAGAGTTGCATATCCCAAAAAATATAATTCATTAAACTCCATGACAAAAGATCAATTCTGCATAAAGTTATTCAACCGTTAAAATTCTTCCGGAATAAATGACCTCCGTTTGGGTATTTCTTTTTATCAGCAGTCCGCCATTTTCAGCAACACCGATAATGATTGCCGAGCAAATCTCCTCTTCATTTTTCAAAATATGGACGTGCTTGCCGCGCCATGCCAGACGGCTATTAATGAGGAGTATAAATTCAGATGCATGGATCTGGTTGATCAACATCCGGAAACAATGGAGGCCTGATTCCACCAGGTGAGACCAGACCTTCAGAGGAGAGAGATCAAACCCTTCTGCAGACAGACCGGTCGCCGGCATGAATATCTTGGTGCCGGCTGTCTGCAGAGACGGGACCGAAGCCATATTGATACCGATGCCCACAATAATCTTCCTGTCGCGCTGTTCAATTAGAATACCACCGATTTTCCGATTTTTATATAGAAGATCGTTCGGCCATTTTATCTGGACATCTATACCCAGCAATTCAAGACCGCGGGCAACAATATAAGCGGCGACAAGGGGCAATAAATTTTCCTGATACGCATTGGAAATATTACTGCCGGACAATTCGGGCCACACCCAGGATGCATAAAGATTTCCAACGGGGGAAACCCAGTTTCGCCTGAACTGTCCTCTGCCGGCTGTCTGCTCGGTGACGATGACCGAATCCCAGGTATGGATTTCCCGGCGGTTCAAAAGCGCCCAGGCCAGATCCATGCTCGAACTGTACTGATCCCAGATCAAAACCCTCGGCCCAGGTCTCGTTGAGTCAGCGGACGGATACCAGACGGAATGTCGGACTGCAGGAGAAAAGTCCTGCCGGTCTATCTGTTCCCATGGACCAAACACTGCGATCTCTTTCATCCACAATCGATGCCGCTTTGCAATTTGCTCAGGAGGCATCATCAAGACAGGAAGCGTCATATAAGCAGAAACTGCGCTAAAATCTGAAAGAAGCTTTTTTATCTCTGCCCACTCTCTGGTGCAGCCCAAACAATATACCGCTTCCCTAGAAATATTGTCTCATGCTTGACAGTATTCTCCATATCCGTTTTGTATAAGATCGCTTCAGTGATCACCAGAAAGTCATTAGATCGGTCCATAATCAGATCGCTAAGACGATTATATCCAGAAATGTTGATACGGCCGTTGATCTGGGTTCCATCCGTTAATTTTATCCTGACAATTCTATTTTTTATGTTTTTGCTTTCAGTCATTGAGAGCTCCTGTATTATCATTAGCAGGATACCGATTGGTGACATCAATATTTTGAATCTTAAATAGATATAAATATGCCCTTTTAAATTCAATTTGTTGGAGATTAACCTTACCAGCATATGAGATCAAGAAAAGAATTAAGCAGGAAGAAACATTTTATTTGTCCCTTACTGCGCTTTTCTATGAGGGAGACGTAAAGGCACAAACTTTTAGTAACAAATGACCAACTCGACAATATTCCAAGACTTGCCACCTGTTTGGAAATCCATTACATTTGACCCATTTTTAAGAACATGTGCCCCGCCCGACGCACATAAAAAAGGGCAAGGAATGCGTTACGCGCTGCGCCATGCACCCCTGACCCATAACGTTAGGTGGTTTTACTGACATTTAAAAAAAAGGATTGATCAGAAATATGAATATTCTTTTTGCCGCATATGAAAATTCGTGGGGAGGTTTTTTCGATATAATCCGCTCAGAGTTACCCCATCACTGCTTTGAGGCAACCGGCAAATTTCAGATTGACAGCCTGAAGGGTATTGATGTCTTAATTCCGACAATGTCCCCTGTGACTGAAAAGATACTGGACAGTGCTGACCGACTGAAACTGATACAGCAATGCGGCTCGGGGCTTGAAGCGGTTGATATAGAAGCTGCCGGAAAAAGAAATATACGGGTCTGCAATGTTCCCACAGAGATCTCAGGTAATGCTGACTCGGTTGCGGAATTGGGAATATATATGATGATCGGATTGTCCAGAAACGTTCCTGTGATGGCGAACAATATGGCAAACAGGAAAATGGGTGAACCGCAGGGAATTTCCCTGCAGGGTAAAACAGCCGGAATTATCGGTCTCGGCGGTATCGGAAAGGCTCTGATCCGAAGATTGAAAACATTTGATATGAGAATACTTGGCATAAAGCGGAATAACACTGAACGCGCAAAAAAGGAACTGGATCTGGAATGGGTCGGTGCGCCCGAAGAAATCGGCAGATTGTTAAAAGAATCCGATTATGTGATCCTGACCCTGCCTCTGACAGGAGAAAGCAGGAACATAATTGATAGCGATGCGATCTCATATATGAAAGAAGGGGCTTTTATCATAAACCTTTCCAGAGGCGGGGTAATAAATAAGGAAGCACTTGAGAACTCGCTTGCGACAGGAAAAATTGCCGGGGCGGGTCTGGATGTATTCTGGGAAGAACCCCCTGATCCTAATGACGGTATATTCAAATATAATGTCATGTCCACCCCTCATATCGGGGGTTCGACGGATGTTTCAATGAACGGCATTGTGAAGGTAGTATCACAAAATATCCGCAGACTGGAAAAAAATCAGACGCTGCTTTATTCAAAATAGTTCGAAAAATATTTGCTCTTGTCCTCGTTAGAAGTGTTTACTATAAAGACGTCGACCAAATATTTTTGAAAAAAAAAGAGGAGATTTTTTTTGTACATACTTTGCCTGAATTGCAATGACCGTCCGGGAATTGTTGCGGCGGTTGCCAACACTTTGTGTGATTCAAACTGTAATATTGAAGAATCTTCACAATTTTACGATCCATATTCCAACCAGTTTTTTATGCGCGTTATGTTTTCTGCCGTAACTGAAGGGGCGCAGGAAAAGTTTAGAGCCATTTTTGAGGCTGTGGCCAAGGAATTCGGCATGAACTGGTATATGAGAGAAATGGATGAGCCCGTCAAGACGCTTGTTCTGGTGTCGAAGGATGACCATTGTCTGAACGATATTATCTATCGCTGGAGGACAAAGCACCTTAACATTGAAATCGTTGGCATAGTCTCAAATCATGAGGTAAACCGTGCGCTTTCCGAGTACTTCGGGCTTAAGTTTTATTATGTCCCCACGCAGGGGGGGGATAAAGACGCCGTTGATGAGCAGCATTTCAGGATTATCGAGAAAACGGGTGCAGAGCTCATTGTGCTTGCGCGCTATATGCAGATCCTTTCCGAGAATATGTGCGAGAGATATGCCGGGCGGGTGATCAATATTCACCACTCATTCCTGCCGGGCTTCAAAGGCGCAAAGCCCTACCATCAGGCGTATGAGCGAGGTGTGAAGCTTATCGGAGCGACCGCGCATTTTGTTACAAGAAATCTTGATGAAGGGCCGATTATAGAACAAGACGTCATGCGTATCGATCACCGGGATTGCCCGAAAAAGCTGCAAATCCGGGGGCAGGACACGGAGGCCAGAGTGCTGGCCCGCGCGATTGAAATGTACGCCGAAAGACGGATATTCCTGCACGGAAATAGAACGGTTATTTTGTAATTGGTGTACTATCTAGTAGAGTCTGCCTACGGCATTCTCCACAGCCTTAACAATCCGGCCGCTGTGCAAAAGCTTTCGAACAGCGGCAATATCTGCTGACAAAAATCGGTCCTTTGTCATGCAGGTCACCTTGCTGCGGATGGTTTGATATGCAGCCATGGTGCCTTTGCCGGCTTTAAGATTGGTGAACATATCAATGGCCTGGGCTCCGCATAAAAGCTCAATGGCAATGACCTGCTCGGTATTTTCCACGATATCCCGACATTTGCGCGCCGCAATGGCGCCCATGGAGACATGATCCTCCTTGTTGGCGGAGGTGGGAATGGAGTCCACACAAGCCGGGTGTGCAAGAATCTTGTTCTCAGAGACCAGGGAGGCCGCCACATACTGAGCAATCATGAACCCCGAATTCAGCCCGGTGTCCTTAACCAAAAAGGCAGGCAGGCCTGAGAGCTGGGGATTGACCAGACGCTCAACCCGGCGTTCGGAGATATTGGCAAGCTCTGCAATGGCAATGCCTAAAAAATCACAGGCCAGGGCCAACGGCTGGCCGTGGAAGTTACCCCCGGAAAGGAACTCGCCGGATTCCGGAAAAATCAGCGGATTTTCTGTAGAGGAGTTCATCTCCACCCGGATCACCCGTTCCACATAACCGAACGCATCCCAGGATGCCCCATGGACCTGGGGCGAACAACGCAGGGTATAGGCATCCTGGACCCTTGAACAGTCCCTGTGGGAAGATATTATTTCGGAATTCTGGGTGATTTTCATCATATCGGAGGCAGCTTTCATCTGTCCTAAATGGGGCCGGGCATTATGAATTCTGGGATCAAAGGCGGTTCGTGTGCCCATCAGGGTTTCAAGACTCATGGAAGCGGCAATGTCAGCATGTTTGCAAAGATTTAATGCATCATGAAGGGCAAGGCAGCCCAAAGCAAGCATAAACTGGGTACCGTTGATCAGGGCAAGCCCTTCTCCTGCATCAAGTTCCAGAGGTTCAATATTTTTTGCCGCCAGGGCTTGTGCTCCGGGCATGCGCACCCCGTCCACAAAGGCTTCGCCTTCGCCGATCAGCACCAGGGACAGGTGGGCCATGGGCACAAGATCGCCGCTGGCCCCCACCGACCCTTTTTCAGGCACCACAGGAATAATACCGGCATTGAGGAGATGGGCAAGGGTTTGAATGGTTTCAAGACGCAGCCCGGAATTTCCCCTGCAGAAATCATTGATCCGCAAGGCCATCATGGCCCTGACCACATCATCAGCCATGCAGTTGCCCACACCTGCCGCATGGGATAAAAGAATATTGCGCTGCAAGGTTTTTGTATCCTCAAATGAGATGGTAACATCGGACAACGCCCCGAATCCCGTGGTCACACCATAGATGCGCGTGCCCTTTTTTACCCAATGCTCCACCAGGTTCCGTGCCTTTTTAATCCGGGCTTCGGAATTTACGGACACCGCAACGGCTCTGCCGTTACGGGCAATCTCAACCAATTGGTCAAGGGTAAAATTCTGCCCATTGAGCTGAACAGGACCATTCGTCATTTCTTATTCCCTTTTATAAGAAAGTCCGGGTAAGTTACTCAGATCTTTCAAGCTTTGTTGTGGGCTATGCCTGGCAGTTGATATGTCAGGTCAGCCCATGGCTGTTATATTTATCAACGAGCCCCTTCCTGAATCACAGAATCAGGAGGGGACGTTGACTAATTGCTTGACGCGACACGACCACATTGTATAGACAAGCAGTATAGAATTGCAGATGCCATGTCAACATTCATAAGAGAAAGACACCTATGACCAATGCACAGGGATACTGGGATATCCTATTTGCTCATGCAGATATTGCCACCATGGCCCGGGGCCGCTACAACATCATCAAAGACGGCGCCATCGGGGTGACCAAAGGAAAAATCCAGTGGATCGGTTCCTCTGACAGACTTCAGGCCTCATCTTCGCTCATTGCCGATGAGATCATTGACTGTTCAGGCAAGTGGATTCTTCCCGGATTTGTCGACTGTCATACCCATCTGATCTGGGCCGGTTCCAGGTCCAATGAATTTGAGATGCGGCTGTCCGGCGCAACTTACGAAGATATTGCAAAACAGGGCGGGGGGATTGCCGCCACGGTTGCAGCTGTTCGTGGGGCGTCTGAAGACGAGCTGTTTAACATCGCATCCCGGCGCATCAGCCATTTTCTAAGCCGGGGCACCACCTGTGTGGAGATCAAATCCGGATATGGACTGGATCTTGAAAATGAACTGAAAATGCTGGCTGTTGCCCAGCGTCTGGACCAATGCTTTCCGTTGCATGTTTCCCCCACTTTTCTCGGGGCCCATGCCCTGCCCCCGGAATACAAAGGCCGGGCTGACGACTATGTGGACCTGATCATCAACACCATGCTGCCCAGAATCAAAAGCCAGGGCATTGCCTGTGCAGTGGATGTATTCTGCGAATCAATCGCTTTTTCCCCAGAGCAGACAAAACAGCTGTTTGCCGCAGCCACAGCGTTAGGCCTGCCGGTCAAACTCCATGCAGAACAGCTCTCCGATTCGGGAGGCGCGACCCTTGCCGCGCAGTTCAATGCGCTCTCCTGTGACCACCTGGAATACCTTTCCCTTGAGGGCGCAAAGGCCATGGCCGATGCAGGTGTCATTGCCGTCCTTTTACCGGGCGCCTTTTACATGCTTAAAGAGACCCGGAAACCGCCGGTGGAAGATCTTATTCGCCTTGGAATACCCATGGCTGTGGCCACGGACCTGAATCCGGGCACAAGCCCGGTGCATGACATGACCGCTGTGATGAATATGGGCTGTATACTGTTCGGACTGACCTGTGAACAGGCTCTTGCCGGAGCCACTATCAACGGGGCAAAAGCCCTGGGGCTTGACAAACGCAAAGGCAGCCTGGAAACAGGAAAAGATGCCGACTTTGTGGTGTGGGATATTGATGCACCGGCAGACCTAAGCTACCAGGTGGGCATAAGCCTTGTAAACAAGGTTGTGATTGCAGGCAAAATCGCATATAATGCCTAAAGCAGGTACTACTTTTACTTACACTGACAGCCCCTTTAGGGAGGATTGATGCGCATATATGCAGTTGCCGACATCCACGGCAAATCCGAACATATGGAAACCATTTACAAAATTTTAGACCTTTACGAGCCTGAGTTAATAGTTGTCCCCGGGGACATGACTCATTTTTTCAACTGGTCCACCGTCCTTTCCCAACTTGACAGTCTGCCGGTTCCTGTACTGGTGGTCCGGGGAAATACGGACTTAAAGCGCATTGAACCCCGGGTAAAACAAGCAGCCAACATCACGCTGTTGACCGAAACGTCTCTTCAGATCGAAGGCTTTTCTTTTGTTGGGACTTCAGGGACTCTGTCTTTGCCCTTTGCCAACAGAGTCGGCCTGAATGAAAAAAAACGGCTTGCTGCCCTGCCCTGCCCCATGGAGCCGGACACGATTTTGGTGGTCCATACACCGCCAAAGGGGGCGTGTGACCGTATGTACAAAAAAATCCATGCCGGCAGCCGGAATCTGGCCCGGTTTATCCAAGCCGCATCCCCGAGCCTTGTGCTTTGCGGCCATATCCACGAAGACTTTGGGCTTAGCCTCCTGCATGAAAGTACTGTGGTTAACTGCGCCATAGCAGGCCCAGGATCAGGGGCCATTATTGACCTTGAAAAAAATGAAGCCCCTGTGGTCAATCTATTACAACCGGAAACGACATAAAGTTAAAAGATAAAAAACTAGCTGTAAAATTTATCTGTAAAAAGCTGAACATTCACTGTTCAAACCGTTGCAAACCAAAAGAAGAATTGATAAATAACTAATTTTGATCTATAGTCACCGTCAATTTTGTAGGGATATACTCAAAATCTATAACGGAGAGAACAAATGAAAATTTTTAAAATTATATTATTCATAATTTTCCTGGTGCTTCTGGCCGTTTTCGGCATTCAGAACCAAGGTTACTTTCTGACAGGTACGCCGCTCTACATTGACTTTAAAGTAGCATCCCTGAACTACAAGGTCATGGACCTTCCCAACTGGGGCTATTGGGCGCTCTGCCTGGTCTTAGGTCTTTTAATCACCGGGATTCGCGGACTTATCACAGCCTTTCGCCTGCGCCGTCAGGTTAGAACCAGAGACGAACGGATTGAAAGTATGAAAGGAGAAATCAATTCTCTCCAGACACGCCTTGATATATTTATTCATGATCCTTACATCAAAAAACACCTGGAAGAAGAAGCCCGTAAAGATAAGGAACAGGCTGCAACCGAGGAAAAGAAAAAGGACTGAAGCTCCCCTCCCTTTGAACATCCATGGTCGAAAAGAAACAAACACCCATGATGGCCCAATATCTGGCCATCAAAGAAACCTGTCAGGACGCCATACTTTTTTACCGGATGGGGGACTTTTATGAAATGTTTCTTGAGGATGCTGTCAAGGCAGCCGGTATCCTTGAAATCGCGCTGACATCCCGGAATAAAAACGACCCGGACCCCGTTCCCATGTGCGGCGTGCCTTACAAGGCAGCCGATCTTTATATTGCCAAACTCATTGAAAAGGGCTGCAAGGTTGCGGTGTGTGAGCAGGTGGAGGACCCGGCCCAGGCCAAGGGGCTTGTTAAACGGGAGATTATCCGGGTCATCACCCCGGGCATGATCCTCAATGATTCCCTTTTGGACCGGGAAACAAACAACTTTCTGGTGGCGATTTCCAAAACGCCCGAACACGCAGGGCTTGCCTGCATAGACATCTCCACGGGCAGTTTTACCACCTGCCAGGTAAAACGCACCTCGGGCACCATCCCCTATGCCCTTTTAGACGAGGCTTTAAAGCTCTCCCCTAAGGAGGTGCTGCTGCCGGAGAGCTTCAAATCCGATCCGGCCATGGCCGCCATCAGGAAAACCTTTTCCCACGTTGAAATCACATATCTGGACAACTATACGTTCCGGCCTGACAATGCCCGGCAGCTTCTGACGGAACAATTTGCCACCCGCAGCCTTGAAGGATTCGGCATTGAACGCATGCAGGCCTGTATATGCGCCGCAGGCGCCGCCATCTCCTATGTCCGGGACACCCAGTTGTCGGACACCAGTCATATTTATAAAGTCATTCCATATAATCTCAATGACTTCATGGTCATTGACGACAGGTCCTGCAAAAACCTGGAACTTCTGACCAATATCCAGACCCAGAGTCCAAAAGGCTCTTTGATCCAAATTCTGGACAAAACCGTCACGGCCATGGGCGGCAGGCTGATCAAGCAGTGGGTCAGATATCCTCTGGTGGATAAAGACCTGATACAGCAGCGTCTTCATGCCATAGAGGAGCTGATTGGCGCACCAGCCACCCACCAGACACTTGGCGATCTTCTTAAATCCGTATATGATCTTGAGCGGTTAGGCTCCCGTATATCCATGGGCCAGGGTAATGCCCGGGACATGCTTTCTCTTAAGAATTCACTTTCTGTCCTGCCCGTTTTGTTCAAGGAGGTCGAAATATTTGAAAGCCCGATTCTCAATGGTGCCGGCCTCAATGGTGCCGGCACAGATGAAAAGCAGGCCCTGGTTGAGGGCCTGGAAGAACTGGCCCAATTGATCGGCAAAGCCATCCGGGAAGATGCCGTACACGTGCTCAACGAAGGCAACCTGATCAACGACGGCTACAGCCCGGAGCTGGATGAACTTTTATCTATCACGAGGGACGGAAAGTCTTGGATTGCAAAAACGGAAAAAAAGGAAAAGGAAAGCACAGGGCTCTCCTCGCTTAAAATAAAATACAATAAGGTGTTCGGGTATTTCATCGAGGTCTCAAAGGCCCAGTCTGCCCAGGTACCGGATCACTATATCCGGAAACAGACCCTTGTCAATGCAGAGCGGTTCATCACCCAGGAGATGAAAGCGGTGGAAGATACCATATTCAATGCCCAGGAACGCCGAAACGCGCTGGAATACGAAATTTTCTGTACGGTCCGGGAGAAGGTGGCCCAACGGACAAAGGATATCCTGACCATGGCACAATTTATTGCCGCAGTGGACGTGGTACAGGGACTTGCCAGGGCTGCCGTTGAGAATGCCTATGTAAAGCCTGACATCAATGATGACCGGCATATTGACATTCAGGACGGCAGGCATCCGGTGGTGGAAAAGCTTATCCAAGGTGAGCGGTATGTACCCAATTCCATTTTTCTGGACGATACCCAGTGCCAGCAGATCCTGATCACCGGTCCAAACATGGCAGGCAAATCCACGGTGCTTCGCCAGGTGGCCTTAACCGTACTCATGGCCCAGATGGGTTCCTTTGTGCCGGCAGTGAGTGCCTCCATCTGCATCACTGATCGGATATTCACCCGGGTCGGCGCACTGGACAACCTTTCCTCGGGGCAGAGCACCTTCATGGTTGAGATGGAAGAAACCGCCAATATTGTCAATAATGCCACGGAAAAAAGCCTGGTGATCCTTGACGAAATCGGCAGGGGCACATCCACCTACGACGGTATGAGCATTGCCTGGGCCGTGGCCGAGTACCTGCATGACCTGAATGGTAAAGGAGTAAAAACCCTTTTTGCCACCCATTACCATGAGCTGCTCCAACTTGAGGAGATCAAACCCCGGATCAAAAATTACAATATTGCAGTCAAGGAGTTCAACGACAATATTGTGTTTCTGCGCAGCCTGGTCAAAGGAGGCACCAACCGCAGTTACGGCATCCAGGTGGCCCGCCTGGCAGGGCTCCCAGATGATATTATTGACCTTGCCAAATCGGTTCTGGCATCTGCGGAACACCACACCATGACACCGGCGTCTTTGGCGGTACCCGCCAAAAAGAAAAAAGAGGCAAAAAAACAAAACAACAGTGGCCAGATGAATCTGTTCGGTCCTTCGGACGATGACCTGCGCCGGATGCTGCACAACCTGGATATCTCCCAAATGACCCCCCTTGATGCCCTGAACTTTTTAAATGAACTCAAGCTCAAGGTTGAGGCATGAGTACAGGTTCTAACCGCATATTCACCGTCTTAATTCCGGTTCTGGTCTGCCTTTTCCTGGTTACCGGGACCATGGGGACAGCCCTTGCCGATCCCGCCAAGGAGAGGTACCTGGCAGCAGATACCTGCCTTAAAAAATTGAACCGGTCTGCAGTGGATATAAATAAGGTGTCTGCCTATCTGACCTGTATTGAAAAATACAAATCCATTCACCAGGACTTTCCCGGCAATGCCTGGGCACCGGCCGGGCTTTACAAGGCCGCGGAACTCTATTTCCAACTGGCCAAAAGATCGGGCAATGTCAACTGGAACCAACAGGCCGATGATCTTATCGCCCGCATCAACAGTTTTTATCCCCAAAGTGCCTACAGTGCCCGGGCCAAAACCCTGGCCGCAGCAAACATCTCAAGGCCCCGACAAAACAATAGTGAAATAAAAATAAAACAATCCCAAAAAGTACAGACCCGCAATGACGAGACCATTGGCGAAGTAAAAACAAAACCATCCCAAAAAGCGTTGACACGCAATGACGAGGCCATTGCAGAATATCACACGCAGAAACTGGCCCAGGTCGAAGCTGCCGATGCAGGGGAATATCAGCAGCCGTCGGATATTATAGGAAAGGAGACACAGGATCTGTCCTCTTTCGGTCCAGGTGCCACCCAACCGGATGATACAGATCTGCCGCTGCCCAAAGAGGATACAACAGTTACGGACTTAAGGATCTGGTCCAACCCGGAATACAGCAGGGTCGTGATCAATGCAGACAGAGACCGAAAATTTACCCATAAACTTTTAAACAAAGACCCGGCCCTAAACGTCCCATTCCAGAGATTGTATGTGAATATCGAACAGGCAAGACTTGGCCGGAACGTTCCGGAGCATACCCCCATCAACGATGATCTGCTTAAACAGGCCCGGGCCGCACAGTTTGATTCCGACACCGTCAGGGTGGTGGTGGATATCAAAAATTTTGATAATTATAAGATTTTTTCTTTAAAAGACCCTTTCCGCATTGTCATTGACCTGTGGGGAAAAGACGGCACTGTGCCCATGGACCAGGTTGCCCTTAAAAACGCGCCGATGAAAAAGCTTGTGCATGAAAAGCCTATGTATAAAAAGCCGGTGTATAAAAAGCCGATGTATGAAAAGCCGGTGCATGAAAGGCAGGTGTATGAAAGGCAGGTGTATGAAAAGCCGGTGCATGAAAGGCAGGACCGCATCACCACGGACCATCTGAAATCCTCTGACATTACCCGTCAGCTGGCTTTAGGTGTCAGAAAAATCGTCATTGATCCCGGCCACGGCGGCAAGGATCCTGGTGCTCCCGGATATATTGGAGGCGTATGGGAAAAGGACATTGTGCTTAAACTGGCAACAACTCTTGCAGAAAAACTGCGCAAACGCTTGAACTGTGAAGTTTTGCTTACCCGTAGCACAGACCAAAAACTAACTCTGGAGGAACGAACTGCCATTGCCAATACCAAACGGGCTGATCTGTTTATTTCAATGCACTGCAATGCCGCCAACAACAAAAAACTGTCCGGCATTGAAACCTATATTTTAAACCTTGCCACTGATGAACAGTCCATTGCCGTGGCTGCCAGAGAAAATGCCACATCTGAAAAAAACATCTCGGATCTGGCCTATATCCTCAATGATCTGATGAAGCATACCAAGATAGAGGAATCCACGCGACTTGCCGGTAACGTTCACAAATCCATGATATCAGGCATGAAAAAAAGATACAGCGATATCCGTGATCTGGGGGTTAAACAGGCCCCGTTCTATGTACTGCTCGGAGCGCGGATGCCTGCAATTCTCATTGAGACATCTTTTATCTCCAACAAAACCGAATGCAAACGTCTGATGACCGCTTCCTACCGCAATAACATCTGCAACGCCATTGCCGGCGGGATAGAAAAATACATCAATGCCACAAATCCCAAGCACAGATAACTATAAAAATAAAATAATAGGTGAAATTTATGTCCTTTGAAAACATCATCCTTGAGATGGACAATGCCATTGGCATGATCTATTTTAATCGTCCCAAAGCCTTGAATGCACTGAACAACGCACTGCTTGATGAACTGGATACTGCTTTGGACCAGGTACTGGCCAACAAAGAAATCCGGGTACTCATTTTCACAGGCACTGGAGACAAGGCCTTTGTAGCCGGTGCAGATATCTCGGAACTGACCCAAATGGATGCGTTGGCAGCAAAATACTTCTCCCGCAAGGGGCAGAAAATTTTCTCGAAGATCGAAGCCCTGCCCTTCCCAGCCATTGCCGCAGTAAACGGTTTTGCCCTGGGCGGCGGCAGTGAAGTGGCCCTGGCCTGCGATTTTATCTATGCCTCGGAAAAGGCAGTGTTTGGACTGCCGGAAATAAACCTGGGCCTTATTCCCGGTTTTGGCGGCACCCAGCGACTCTCCAGGGTTGTGGGAAGAAACAGGGCCAAGGAGATGATTTTCACTGGGAACACTATTACTGCTGACAAAGCGCTGGAATATGGTATGGTCAACCAGGTGTGCCCCCATGAGTCCCTTATGGAGGAGGTTCAAAAAACAGCCCGGCGCATTGCAGCCAAAGGCAGCGTCTCCTTGAGAGCAGCCAAAGAGGCTATCCAGGCCGGACTATGCTGTGACCTTGAAACCGGATGTCTGTTTGAAAACGATGCATTTGCCATAACCTTTGCAAGCCCGGATGCAAAGGAGGGCACATCAGCATTTTTAGAAAAAAGAAAGCCTGAATTCGGCGGTAATATTTAACCAGGGAGATAAACATGCCCATTTACGACATTGACTATGAGACCATGCCCAGGGAGGGCTTGGAGGCGATCCAGCTTCGCCGTCTCCAAACAACTATTGAACGGATTTATGCCACGGTTCCATTCTACAAGGAAACTTATGACAAAGCCGGTATCAAGCCTTCTGATATAAAACGCCTGGATGACTTAAGGCGCCTGCCCTTTACCACCAAACAGGACCTTCGGGACAACTACCCTTATCGCATGTTTGCCGTTCCCATGGAGCAGGTGATCCGCATCCACGCATCCTCGGGCACCACGGGCAAACCCACGGTGGTCGGCTACACCAAACGGGATATCAACACCTGGGCCGACCTGATGGCCAGAAGCATGGCTGCAGCCGGCGCCACCGCGGGAGATATTATCCACAATGCCTGGGGGTATGGTCTTTTCACCGGCGGTCTTGGGGCCCACTACGGGGCTGAACGTTTAGGCGCATCGGTTATTCCGGTTTCCGGCGGTAATACCAAGCGCCAGATCACCATTATGCAGGATTTCAAGCCCACGATCCTGTGCGGGACTCCCTCCTATATCCTCCACCTGGCGGAAGTGGCCCTGGAAATGGGTGTGGATTTCAAGGATCTGTCTTTTAAATCCGGTATTTTTGGTGCAGAGCCCTGGACGGAAAAAATGCGCCAGGAACTCGAATCCAAGCTCCATCTCAAGGCCGTAGACATTTACGGTCTGTCCGAAGTCATGGGGCCGGGCGTATCTGTGGAGTGCGTTGAAGAACAAAAAGGCCTTCATATTGCCGAAGATCATTTTATTGTGGAGATCGTGGACCCGGATACCCTGGAACCCGTTCCCCCCGGAGAGCCCGGTGAAATCGTGTTCACAACCATTACCAAGGAAGCCTTCCCGGTCATCCGTTACCGCACCAAGGACATCACCTCCTTGAACCCTGTTCCCTGCACCTGCGGCAGGACCCACATACGGATGAACAAACCCACAGGCCGTACGGACGACATGCTTATCATTCGAGGCGTCAATGTATTCCCATCCCAGATCGAAAGCGTTCTTATGGAAAGCCGGGAAGTTGCCCCCCATTACCAGTTGGTGGTTGATCGAGTGGACAACCTGGATACTCTGACGGTCAAAGTAGAAATCGACGAAGCTTCCTTCAGCGATGACATCAAGGGGCTGCAGGCCATGGAAGGTAAAATTTCCCACGATATCAAGGAGCACTTGGGCGTATCTGCCAAGGTGGCCCTTGTGGAGCCTAAAACCATAGAAAGAAGCCAGGGCAAGGCTGTCAGAGTTATAGATAACCGCCAATTTTAACCAAGGAGATTATTATGGCTGAACAGATATCCATATTCATAGAAAACAAAGAAGGGCGTCTTGCTGAAGTCACGGCCATTTTAAGGGATGCCGGAGTGAATATCCGGGCGCTTTCCCTTGCAGATACCACGGACTTTGGTGTGCTGCGCCTCATTGTCAATGATAATGACAAAGCCACCGCAGCCTTACGGAATCAGGGATTCACCGTCGGCAAAACCCGTGTTTTGGCCGTGGAGGTGAATGATGAACCCGGCGGTCTGAACCAAGTGCTGGATCCGTTAAGTGAACAAGATGTCAATGTGGAGTACATGTATGCATTTGCCAACCCCCAGTGCAAAAACGCCATCATGATTTTCCGCTTTGATGACATTGAAAAGGCAAAAGTTATTTTGGCGAAACAGGGTATTAAGGTTATAGAGACGGAGGAAATCTCAAAGCTATAAGAGCTTGTCCATACATAGCCTTTTTATCCATATTCTTCGTTGCGACTGAAGGGGCACATATTTCCAAAAATATGCGCCCTAAGCCACCCATAGGATACAAATCAACGACCATCTCCTGACGGACACAACAAACAATGAAAGATGTGAGTATTGAGTAGTGAGAAAACAGCTTGTTTTAAATCTCAATACTCAATACTTTCATATAAAAGAAATTGATCGACTCTGTAGCATTTATTTTTCCCCGGCCCTTTAAAAAGGCCAGAAAACAGGAATGAAAAGACTTGCGATAACGACTACAATTACATTCAATGGCAGACCCAGCTTAAGGAAATCTGAAAATCTATATCCGCCAGGACCATAGACCAACAGATTCGTCTGGTAACCAATGGGGCTGGCATAACAGGCGCTGGCGCCAAAACAGATGCCGATAATAAATGGCCGGGGATCCACGCCAAGTGAGACTGCGGTAGAGATCGCGATGGGAAGCAGGAGTACTGCAGTTGCATTGTTGCTTAAAATATGGGTGAATATACTGGTTAATACTATGATGGCAAAAAGGATCATATGTGGACTTTTGCCTTCGAATAGACTTAAAAACGCGTTTGAATAGAGCTCCGTTGCGCCTGTTTTCTGCATGGCCAGCCCTAAAGCCAGTGTTCCGACAATCAAAAGGAGAACTTCAGACTGAAATGAACGGTAGGCATCTTTTAAACTCAGGCAGTGGGTCAACGTCATTAAAAAAACGCCGGAAAGAGCGCATATCATGATGTCGACAAGCCCAAGTGTTGCAGCAAGCACAACAGCGACAAAAATTCCGGTGGCAATGCCGGCCTTTTCCCTGTCAACAATAGCGTGGTGAATATCCTCAATGATCACAAAGTCTGGACTCTTTCTTATTTTATCCAATTTGTTTCTCGGGCATTGTACGAGGAGAATATCCCCGATTTTCAACCTCCCGTTTTGTAATTCTCTATAGGAAAAATAACTCGTTCGGCTTCGTATCGCAATAATACATATATCGGCGTCGTTTTGCAGTTCATCTGACATCAAGGGTTCCCTCAGAAGGGATGAAAGTGGAGGAATAACAAGTTCAACTATGAGATCATCTTCGGGTCTCCCGCCAAATGTGAGACTTTCTTTTCCATGAATCAAAGATAATTCTTTGCTTTTCAGACAGGAGATGATGTCCTGTGCCGCCCCCTTGACCAGGAAAATATCATTCTGCTTTATGCTCAGTCTGGTTCTGGACGGATCAAAAACACCTCCGTTTCTGAAAATTTCAATCACGCTCAGCCCTAAATTTTCTTTGGCATATACAGTGATATCTCTTTTCCCGATCAAGGGACTTTTTTCAGTGACTATCAGTTCTGCAATGTATTTTTTTTCTTTTCCTTCATCCAGTTCACATACAGGTGCAGTGCGGCCGGGCATGAGTTTTGGCGAAGCCAGAAATAAAAAAAAGATTCCGATTGCAGCTATGGGAACACCAAGGCGGCCGAGTTCAAACATAGATAATTGATCAAACCCGTTGAGGTTTGCAAGATCGCTGACAATGATATTGGTCGACGTGCCGATCAGTGTAGACGTGCCGGCCAGAATTGATACATAAGACAACGGGATGAGCATTTTTGACGGGGAAAAATCACATTCACAACTCAATCCCATGACAATAGGGATAAAAAGAGTCACAACCGGTGTATTATTAATGAATGCCGACAACACAGCTCCCCCAACAAGGATAATTAGAAAAGCAGATTTCCGGCTCCCTTTTGAAAATTTCAATACCAATTCCGTCAAAAAGCCGACAGCGCCGGTCCGTATCAGTCCATAACTTAATAGAAACATCGATCCTACGGTTATCACAGCGGGATTGGCAAACCCTGCCACGGTCTCTGAAGGGGAAAGTATTCCAGTCAGAGCAAGCAGCACCATAATTCCTATGGCCGTCTTATCAACCGAAATTTTCTCTGAAATCAGAAGGACTAATGTCACAATCAGAATCAGTGAGACCAAAACAACGGGTATATTTATCATTGACATAAAAGCTCTCCGTCTCTAATTGATTGATCATCAAATTTTA
>ERZ1645192.790-NODE-790-length-26487-cov-6.575817_pt1 | contig 26487 bp, 22 predicted proteins | sample MGYA00575354_ERZ1645192 | MGnify/ENA primary metagenome ERZ1645192 (study PRJEB40844, sample SAMN11349763) | freshwater sediment metagenome | isolation source: river sediment | host: Sediment | place: India: Faizupur Khadar , New Delhi | collected 2017-02-21 ... | reverse complement strand
TCGTTTCCATCCCCACGTCGAGCAGATGGCCGTCGTTCACCGCCACGAAATGGGGAATTCCCGGAACGGTCTGCGCGACGGCCGTCAATGCCGTCCATCTCCTTGTCTCCATCGAGCAGGGCAAGGGGCGGACGCTCAGTATTCTCCCCGAACACACCGTCGCGCCGGCCGCTGGAGAACGTAGTTTCATCAGTCTCCGGCAGGCTGCCGGAACCGGTTTCTTCGGAGGGTACGCGCCGCCGACAGGGTCGCGCGCCTTTGTCCGACGTCCGGATGGTTCGAAGATACCGCTCGGAACGGATGCGATCCCCGGTGAAGGCGACATGATCATCATCGAATACACGGAAGCTGAGCATCCCTTTCTGGTGGACATCGAGAATCGCCCCGGAGGACGAGTGATCGCATGGTATCCGCGTGGTCCGTCGATTATCGCGCGTGTCATGCGCCCTCTCGCCGGCGTCGGACGTTTCGGGGGGACACAGTTTCAAGGTATTGGAAGGATCCGGGCGAATCATCCCGGGGTGATCGATGTCTGCACGTCGCCGCGAGACAGGATAGGCGGCTTCCAGATTTTGCCGTTTATGCATTCCAAGTCTTCGGAGATGGTCTCCGCATGGGATATGACGCAATGGCTCATCATCGCCCCAGAGGACATGTCGCCCTTGGAGGGACGTTCGCCGCTCTTCCGCGGATCCCTGATTCCCGGCGCACAACTCGCCGATCGTCTTCCGACATTATCCGGAACGTACGGCCGCCGTCCGTTGGTCCTCTGTCGCATCGACGGCGGCGTATGGGAACGCCTTCCGAACGCCACGGACAAAAACGACAACGCGCTTCGGCGCGTGACGCATCTGCGGCTCTATTTCCCGCAGCCGGTTCCGGAATAGCAGAAGCGGAGGGGGGCGCCCCCTCCGCTTCTCTTTCGGTTTCGGATTCAGGTGTCTATTCCACCGTTACGCTTTTCGCGAGATTTCTCGGCTGATCGATATCGCAGCCGCGTTCCCGAGCGACTGCATACGCAAAGAGCTGCAACGGAATAACCGACAGAAATCCGCTGAGAAGCTCCATGGTTTGCGGGATCTCAAGAACATCATCCACTATAGAGGCGATCTCTGCGTTGCCTTCGGTGGTCAACGCAATGACAGGCGATCTTCGCGCCTTCGCCTCAAGGATGTTGGAGACTGTTTTCTCGTACAGCGAATCTCGCGGGGCGACAACGAACACCGGAACGGAAGGATCGAGCAGCGCGATGGGGCCGTGTTTCATCTCTCCCGCCGCATACGCTTCAGCATGAATATACGAAATTTCCTTCAGCTTGAGGGCTCCCTCGAGTGCGATCGGGAAGGATGCCCCCCGCCCGAGAAAGAGGAAATCTCGCGCGGAAGAATATTTTTGCGCGAGCGCCTGAATACGCGGATATGTCTGAAGGACGCTTTCCACCTTGTACGGCAGGATTTTGAAAGCGTCGGCGTATTCCTCCTGCCCCTTCGCGGAACAGGTCCCCTTGTGACGGGCCAGGTACAGCGAAAGAACCGAGAGCGTCGTCATCTGGGCCATAAATGTTTTCGTGGCCGCGACGCCTATTTCCGGCCCCGCCTTCAGAAGAAGAACGTCCCGCACTTCACGCGTAATCGTGGATCCCGGAACATTCGTAATCGCGAGGGTTCTCGCTCCTTGTGAGCGGGCTTTCCGGACAGCGGCCAGCGTGTCGGCCGTCTCGCCGGATTGCGAAACGAAAACCGCGAGGGTCCTTTCATCCATCGGGAAACTTCTGTATCGGTATTCGGATGAGACATCCACGCGGATATCGAAATCCGTCACCTTCTCGAGAAGCCGCTCCGCCGCCAGCGCGGCATAATACGACGATCCGCAGGCGACGAAATGCACACGGTTCAGGGACAAAACATCCGAACGGGACAATCCGATCTCCCGAGAGAGATCGAACACGCCTTCCTGCATTCGACCTTCAAGTCCGTTTCGCAGGACAAGGCTCTGCTCGTTCATCTCTTTCAGCATAAAATGCGGATAGCCGCATTTATCGACCATCGTGATATCCCAGTCGATATGGGTTCTCCGCGGTGTCTTTCGGATGCCGTTCCCGTCGAAAACCCGAATTTCCTCTGTGCCGAGTTCCGCTATGTCGCCGTCATCGAGATAGCAGACATCCTGGGTGTACGGCAGGAGTGCAGGAACGTCCGACGCGCAGAACGCCTCGCCCTTCCCGCTTCCCAAGACAAGAGGAGATCCTCTGCGAATGCAATAAATCTTGTCGGGAACGTCGTTCATGATGATAGCCAGAGCGAAGGACCCGTCGAGGCGACGGTTCAACCGGACAAGAGCTTCTATCGGGTCTCCTTCGAACATGCGAGAAAGAAGTTGGGCGGCCACCTCCGTGTCCGTCTGGGAAAGGAAAGTGACGCCTTCGTCCGATAGCTCTCCCTTGATCTTCTGGAAATTTTCGATGATCCCGTTGTGGACCAGAACGACTTTCCGGCATTGATCGCAATGCGGATGCGCGTTGACGACGGACACGCCTCCGTGCGTCGCCCAGCGCGTATGCCCTATTCCTCTCGTTCCGGTCATATTCTCGTTCAGGAGCACTTTCTCAAGGTCAGCGACTTTGCCAACCTCCTTGACGACCTTGAGCCCTTCTTCATCGGAAACCGCGACCCCGGCCGAATCATATCCCCGGTATTCAAGCCGTTTCATTCCGTCAAGAAGAACGTCAACAGCAACTCTGAACCCCACGTAGCCAACAATGCCGCACATGGTGTCTTCCGCACCGCCTTTTTAATCGCACACGGAACCGCCGTCCCTTGTCCCGGGAATCACTCCCCGTCTTTCGGGCTTCAGGCTTTACGGGTGTGTTCCGCACCCCGAGGGCATCCGCCGAATATTCGATTCTCCCTCGTCCTCGTCAACTGGGAAAAAACCAGTCCTGGCGCTTCCCCTGAACGCAGCTTTCCTTCCCGCACATCACCTCCTTTCAGGAAATCGCGTTTTCGATCACCTTTCGCAACACGGGATCCTTCATCGCCATCCGCACATTTGCATAGAGCCATCCGGATTGCGTTCCACAATCGAGCCTCGTTCCCGAATAGACGACTCCCCAGACAGGTTCCCGATCCGAGAGCAAACGAATCGCGTCCGTCAATTGAATTTCACCGCCCGCTCCGGGCTGAACCTGCTCAATCATGGGGAAAATGGAAGGCGAAAGGATATATCGTCCCATGATCGCCAGCCGGCTCGGCGCGTTCTGCGGCCCCGGCTTTTCGACAAGGTCGTGAATCCGGTAAACCCCCTCGCCGACAGATTCCGCCGCGACGATTCCATATCGTGACGTGTCCTGCGGCGAGACCTCCTCGAGAGCGATGACGCTGCCGCCAAGCCTGTCATGTACTGTAATGAGCTGCGACAGGACGGGCGGTTCCCCGCTCATGACATCATCGGGCAAAATGACGCCGAAGAAGTCGTTCCGACAAAAGGGTTCTCCGCAATTCACCGCGTGCCCCAGTCCCAGTGGTTCCGGCTGACGCGCGAAGACGATTCTTTTTCCTTCGCAGACGTTGCGAACGATCGCCAGAAGATCATCCTTCCCGCGCTGACGAAGCATCGCTTCAAGCTCCCAGGAACGGTCGAAATAATCTTCCATCGATCTTTTCGTCCGACCGGTAATGATAATGACGTCCGCACACCCCGACGCCACGGCCTCTTCGACTCCGTAGGCGATGATCGGCCTATCCACGAGGGGAAGCATTTCTTTCGGCGTCTCCTTTGTTGCAGGAAGAAAACGGGTTCCCAATCCGGCCGCGGGAAACAGACATTTGGTGACGGGCGCTTTCATATCGAGCGTATGTACGTTCACAGCCTCAAAAACCTCCCTGTCGTGTAGCGGTTGGCGATCTCAGGCTCGTCGTGCGAATTCGTTCAAGAATGGTATCCGAAACTTCCTGCATGCGCACCGGATCCTTCGCTTCAACGAGAACCCTGAGCAAAGGTTCCGTTCCGGAAGGACGAATGAGAACGCGTCCCTCCTCTCCAAGCATCTCCGTCGCGGTCTCTGAAAGCTCGCGCAGTTCCTCGGCTCCGATTTTCGAACCTCCGGATATTTCCACATTTCGCAACAACTGAGGGTACCGACCGAAACGATCCGTCAGCGTAGAAATATCCTCTCCGAGTTCCATGCAGGCGCGCAGGAAAAGAAAGCCCGTACACAGACCGTCCCCCGTCTTGACATATTCCGACAGGATGATGTGACCCGACTGCTCTCCGCCCAAAGACGCCGTCTGTTGCTTCATCGTCTCCATGACGTATCGGTCTCCGACCGGACAACGGAAAACACGGATTCCTTCCGAGGAAAGGTGTTCCTCAAGCGCCATATTGCTCATGACCGTGGCGACGACTCCGCTCCCGAGCGTTCCGCGCCGGGACATCCACCGACCAAGAACCCAGAGCATGATGTCCCCGTCGATCATCCGGCCTTTTCCATCGACACAGAGAACACGATCGGCGTCGCCGTCGTAGGCTATTCCGAACGAGGCGTTTCTCGCCAGGACCTCCCCGGAGAGCGAAGCCATGTGCATGACGCCGAAGCCGTCGTTGATGTTCAGTCCGTCCGGCTTCATTCCGATAAAGCTCCAGCCGGGCAGACTCCCCGATAGTTTCGAGAAAACCGATACGGCTGCGCCGTTCGCGCAATCGACTACGACGTTTTTCCCCGGAAGATCTCTGTCGTGCAGAAGTGTCATGATCCATCGCGAGTAATCGGCTCCTCCGGAGGACACGTCTTCCGAAACGCCGACCGAAGCTCCCGTCGGTCGCCAATCGTCTATGAGATTATCCCCGAGATACTCCTCAATTGAGGCCTCGGCGTCGTCAGCAAGCTTGCATCCGTCTCCGTCGAGAAACTTTATCCCGTTGTATTCTGCGGGATTGTGAGACGCGCTGATGATGCAGCCTCCGTTCGCGCTGTGATCCCGCACAAGGAAGCTGACTCCGGGAGTGGGTATGACACCCGCAGTCAGAACATGCGCCCCGGCGGACATCATTCCGGCGATAACAGCCGCTTCGATCATAACGCCGGACCTTCTGGTGTCCCGTCCGACAACGACACGCGGTCTCGGAGCGCCGCGTTCCGTCAGGTAAAGCACGTAGGAACGCCCGAGACGAAGCGCCAGTTCCGGCGTCATCAGCCCCTTGTTCGCAACGTCCCTTACTCCGTCGGTTCCGAACAGGCAGCGGATCTTCTTTTCACATTCCATTGTGCGCCTCACCTTCCTGCGAATACATCAATCGACCATAGCCGTTACAGTCACGTTTCGTGGCTCCACCCGGAGAATCCGTACCTTTTTCGAAGCGATATTGCGAATCAGAACCGGGACAAGAAGCTTCCTGGAAATCACGTTCGTTACGTTGACGACGGCCCGGAAAGGACTATCGGCGCTTTCGAGCGCAGCCAGATCCGAAGGCGTTCCTTCGACCGTGACGTTGACAAACGACGGATCGACGGACCATGCAGGGTAGACGCTCTTCCCCTCGATTCCGACAGCAACTTTCGAGAAGGAACGGGATGTCGTCCTCTGTTTCAGCGCAACGGAAACACGCACGGTTTCGGGAGCGATTACGCGAAGCGCCTCGTCGTTCAACCTGGCAAAACCGATCCGGTACTCCTGATCCCCGGTAATTCCGTTGATATCGATCAATTCGGTCTCAACGGTCTTCAGGCCGTCCAGCTTCGCATACGGCCCCTGAACCATCGCCTCTGTCGGCTCGACTGCTATTGCACGGATATCGAAGTCATCAACCGGCTTTCCCGAAATATTGGCATGAATCGGGAATGCTTTTTGAGGAATGCCCTTGACAAGCACTCCCCGTAATTTTATTTTTTTCGGTTCCATTGTCACTTCTTTTTCAAATTCTTCTGACTTCTCTATCTCCACCGGGAGCAACAACTCGCCCCCGCCCTGTAACTGTTCCAGCGTCGGGCGAACCTTCGCAGCGCCGACCTTCGCAAGATCTTTTTCGACGCCCCGGACTGTGACATCTTTCGGAACGATCTCCACCGATTCGAGATACACTCCTGACGGAAGACCGTTCTGAACGTCGATTTCCACCGGAACGAGTCTGTCCACAAACCGGATCATTTCAAAGGCGACCTGGGAAGGAGAGATATCGACAAGCTTCACGTCCTTCGGAAGGATAGCACGCACGGCAAGCTGGTATTTTCCCACGGATAGCCCCCGCGTGTCTACCTCGCACGTTACGGCTCCCGATCCGAGCGTTGCTATCACGGTTCTGGAACCCGCGACATGAACGTCCACCTCATCGATTTCGGCTTTCAATACCGTCTGAGGAGGAAGATTGAGGTATTCCACCTTGCATCGCAACGTTTTTACGGATTCCACTGCGTCATCGGCGCCTACATGGAACCACAGGAAAAACGCGATAAGGACAGAGATAATGCGCAGGAACATGGGAGACGTCAAAAGATCGTCGATTTTTTTCATTCTTTCTCCCATAATATCCTCCTATTCCTTCGTCCAGAACGCATTCACACTGTCGGAAATGCGTTTCCAGAAGGAAGTCTTCATGGGTTCTTCCGCCCCGAAATAGTGCAGCAACAGCTTGTGGACCTGTGCATCCTTGAGATTGCGCGACAGGTGGCCGTTGATCGTGAGCGCGATCTCCCCTCGTTCTTCAGAGACGACCAGCGCCATGGCGTCGGACACCTCGGTCACGCCGAGAGCTGCCCGATGACGCGTCCCCATCCAACGCGCGATGTCGGTATTGTCCGTCAGAGGAAGATAGCACGCCGCTGCTACGAGGATATCCCTGTCAATGATGACGGCGCCGTCGTGAAGGGGGGTCCCCGGGTAGAAGATCGTGGAAAGAAGCTCCTGCGTTATCTCCGAGTTTAAAACCACTGCGGTTCTCCAGAAATCCTTCAGCCCGGTATTCCGCTGAAGCACGACGAGCGCTCCAACATTCTGCGTCTTCATCGAGACCAGGGCGCGAAGAATTTCCTGACTCAAAAACTCGGCCCGCATCTGGGATCTCCCGCGACGCCAGATATTGCCGCGGCCGAGTTCTTCGAGCATCTTCCTCAATTCCGGCTGAAACACGATCGGAATCGCTATCAGCAATACTCCGAGAGCCTCTCCCATAAACCAGGAGAGCGTTCTCATGTCCATAATCCTGGAACCGACCGTCAGAAAAGCGATGATGATAAGCCCCTTGACGAGTTGCATCGCACGCGTCCCGACAAGCAGCAGAAGCAAACGGTAAATGATAAAGGAGACGATCGCTATATCGAGAAAATCATGCCACAGAAAAATGCCGAACATGACGTCCCCCCTCGTCACATAATTTCCATAGGAACATACGGAGACGTGGCCAGATCGAGCATAGCGGAATAATTCAGCGAAAAACGAAGCGTAGCGCCGATTCCTGGAGGGACAAGCATATCATCGACATCGAGAACGAGGTGATCACTTGACGCCCCAAGAACGATCACTCCCGGGTCGCATGGCTTCAATCCTTCGATATCCACATCCTGTTTTCCAATTGCGGCGATCGCCCGCAGACGAACCCCGCGATCCGTAAAAACAGGCGTGCGGCCAAAAGCGTCGTATGCAATTTCGCCAATCGGAACAGAGGGTTTTTTGCGTATTTCGACTATTTTTGCTTCCAGCTCCATTGTTGCCCGGTAGAGGTATGGGATGTTCTGCATTCGCGTAACGTCGTGTCCAAGGAGAATTCCTTCGCCGATCCTGAGGTTGTTGACTCCCTTCGGCAGAAGCCCCTTTTCGAGAAGAGAAAGCGACGAGGTGGCCCCCCCCGATATCATCGGGATCGGAACATCCAGAATCGTTTCCAGACTGTCTCGGATGCGAACGAGTTCTTCGAGGGCGCGCACCGAAGGAATCGTACCGCCGAAACAGCCGAAATTCACGCCGACGCCCGCCGCGCGAACACGGGGGCATGACCGGAGCGTCGCGGAAATGGAGTCGACTTCATCGGGCCAGAAGCCTTCGCGCAAATCCCCGAGATCGAACATGAGGAGTACGGAATACACTCTATCGGTTCGTTCGCATTCTCTCTGAATCAGCAGAAGCGTTTCCGTCATGGATACGGCGCAACAATCCGCGTGCGCCACCACTTTCCGGATCTCACCAGGCATCGGAATGCGCAAAAGCAATACGGGAGCTGAGGGAACGCACTTTTTCAGAAGCATGACGTTTTCGATCCTGCTGTCCGCCAACCAGGAACATCCGCCCTCCAGCATGGCGTTCACGACGCATGGATGGGCGCAGACTCCTTTTGTCACTCCGGTTACGGTCACGCCGGATCTCCGGCACAGGTCGACAACTCTTCTGGTGTTTTCGACGATGCGATCCCGGAACACGACCAAACGGGGAAAATCATTTTCTTTCATTCGTCTCCCCCCTGGAGTTTTCTGAGAAGGGCAAGATCGCCTCCATGGCCGATTCCTTCAAGAGGCGTCTCCAGAATACACGGAACGAAGGAAAAGCGCTCATCGGTAACGAAGTATCCGAAGGGCGACAGTCCGATTTCGCCATCTCCGAGATGGCTGTGGCGATCCAATCGACGTCCCCGCGCATGAACGCTGTCATTGAGGTGAATGCAGCCGATCCGCTCAAGTCCGACCAGCCTGTCCACGGAGAGTATAAGCCGCTCGTAGGCCTCAGGCGACCGGAAGTCGTACCCGGCGGCGAAGAGGTGGCACGTATCGAGACAGATTCCTATCCGGTCGTCCCAATCAGTCCCTTCGACAAGCATCGCAATTTCTTCGAGCTTCGCACCCAGAAACGCTCCTTGCCCCGCCCTGGTTTCAAGAAGGATCCGGACTCTCTTCCCTTCCGTCCGTTCCAGCACGGAGCGAAGACGCCCCGTGACAAGCCGTAACGCTTCCTCGACGGGGTTCTCCTTTGCGGAACCGGGATGCACGACAATCTCTGTGATTCCGAGGGAATCACAGCGCTCGATTTCGTCCTGCAGGGAAAGAGAACTTTTTTCCCCCAGCGTTCCGGGCGCCGCGAGATTGATGAGATACGACGCGTGCGCCGCGACTTTCTGAATGGGACTTTCGCTCCATCTTCGAAGGAATCTCTCGCAGACTCCTGCCGGGAGCGGAGCGCTTCTCCATTGCAGCTGGTTCTTTGTGAAGATCTGGATCGCCGCGCATCCAAGGGATTCTCCGCGATCGAACGCCTTTTCCAACCCGCCGGCGACGGAAATGTGCGCGCCAAGGAGCGTCATCGTCGTGTTCTTTCCCGTTTCAGTCCCTCAAAGACATCGGCGATGATCTTTCCCGTGACGCCCCATACGACGCAATCGTCTTCAAGCACATACTCGGGCGAATGCGCTGAACGTCCCTGGTATTCGTACGTCCGGATCGAGGGGGTGCGCTCGAATATTTCGGTATCGGCAAGACAATACGAAACGATCTCCGCTTCGTTGGGGCGAAGATTCGCGCTCGACGCCACACTATCGACGATCCCGAGGACGGGATACACGTCGAAACCGCTTACGGCGGCATGAACAACCGGCAAGAGGCGCACGGGCGTCACGCTCATGGGGTCGAGCAGGATTTCCTCGTACGCTTCTCGCAGTGCGGTGCTCCAGGGAGTATCGTCACCGGCTTCCCGCTCTCCGCCCGGGAAACAAATTTCGCCGGCATGATGCGTCATCTCCGGTGAGCGGCGAAGAAAGAGAACGCGGTATTTGTCTTCGGGAAAACGAAAGAACGGAACCAGCACAGCGCCCACTCTCGGCGCGTCGCTCGACAATTCGCTCCACGAAGGGATCGGGGATTTTCGCCAGGACTCCGGGAAGAAAGATGTCATTCTCCGGATCCGAGACGGACGCTTCCCTGATAGATGAGCCCTCGAGTCCCGTCCGCCGTAACGATCATTCCGTCCCGCAGGATCGACATTGCGCGGTCCACGCTTACGATACACGGGATGCCCAGCTCCAGTGAGACGACAGCAGCGTGGGAGGTCAATCCGCCTGTTTCCGTTATGATGGCTGCCGCCTTCTGCATGGCTCCGATGTATTCAATGTCTGTGGAATGCGCGACAAGAACGGCTCCCGGGTGCATTTTTTCCTCTGCATCCCGGCCGTTTTTCGCAACGACCACACGACCGGAGGCTTCCTTTTTCAGCAGGGAAAGTCCGCGTGCGAGGATTTTGCCCACCGTCTGCACCTGGAGCATATTCGTCGACCCGGGGGTTCCGAGCGGCATTCCCGCAGTCACCACGACCAGTTCGCCCTCGTCGATCGCCCCTTCGGCAAGGACCGTTTTTATCGCCTCTCCGACGGCGTCGCATTCGTCGAAAATCTGTCCGCATTTGATGGGGACTACGGCCCAGTAGAGAGCGAGCTCTCTCCAGGTGCGCATTGAAGGCGTCAATCCGATGATTTCGCACGGAGGTCTGTGCCGGCTCACCATCTTGGCCGTACCTCCGCTGCTCGTCATGGAAATGATCGTAGAGGCCTTCATGTCCCGGGCGACGGAAACTGCGGCGCCGCTGACAGCGTCGGGAATCCCGGAAACCTTGGCAATGCTGTGAAGCGGCCGTTGCCATTTTTCGAACTCGGATTCCGCGCGCTCGACAATCCGCCGCATTGTCTCGACGGATTGGACGGGATACGCGCCGTTTGCGGTCTCTCCGGAAAGCATGACGGCGTCTGTCCCGTCCAGAACCGCGTTTGCGACGTCGCTGGCCTCCGCCCTCGTGGGACGGGGGTTCCGGATCATCGAATCGAGCATCTGTGTGGCGACGATGACCGCTTTCCCCTTTGCGCGGCACAGATCGACAATCCGCTTCTGGACAAGCGGCACCTGCTCCGTGGCGATTTCCACGCCTAGATCTCCGCGTGCGATCATCATCCCGTCGACGACCTCGATGATATCCTCGATTTGCTCGACCGCCTGTCTCGTTTCAATCTTCGCTATGATCTTCATCGCGCCGCCGCGTTCTTCAAGAACACGACGCACATTGACGATATCCTCCCTGTTCTTGACGAAAGAGACGGCAAGATAATCAAGATCATTTCGGATTCCCCAGCTGATATCCTCGATATCTTTCTCCGAAAGCGCCGGCAGAGAGATATCAGCTCCGGGAATATTGACCCCTTTGCGATTGCTGAGCATTCCACCGACAATAATCGAACAACAGACGTCCTCGCCCAGAATTTCTTTAACCTTGAGTTGTATCGTTCCGTCGTCTATGAACACGTCCTGCCCCGGTTTGAGCTCATGCGGGAAAAGGCTGTAGGATACGAACACTTCTGAAGCGTTCCCGACGATCGGCCGGGTTGTCAGGACTATCGTCCGTCCCTGCTCAAGCCTGACGGGGGCGTTTTCGAGCTCCCCGGTCCGAATCTCCGGCCCTTTCGTATCAAGAAGCGTCGCGATAGGTCTCGCAATCGCGCGTTCGACCTCCCGGACAAGCTTCAGTCGGGTCAAGTGCTCTTCGTGTCTGCCGTGACTGAAGTTGAAACGAGCGACACTCATCCCGGCGTCCGCCATGTCTTTCAGGATATCGAATGTGGAACAGGCGGGCCCGACTGTACAGACTATTTTGACTTTATTCATGATGATTCAACTCTCTTTCTTTCCGTTCAGACATGGATCTCAAAGGCGGCTTCAGAAAGCAATGACGCCAGAGAATGTTGCAGTTCCGAATCCGGAGTGACGCAAATATCCTGCTGAAACAGTCGCACGGTCTCTTCCGGCCGCGTAAATTCCATCATAATCGGAGATCTTCCCGGATGGCTTCGCAAAACCCGGTACAGCTGCTTCATGGAAACCGCAGCAAGCTGGTTCGCATCGATCGAAATCTTCGTCATCGGCGTTGTGTTCTGCTCCTTCTCATCGAGCGAAGAAATATCCTTTACGATAATGCTTCCGTTTCCCCGTTCGTCGAGAGAACCCCGGACAAGGCACACATCGCCCTCATGCACCGCACTCTTCACGCCCGGCCAGATCTTCGGGAAACAGACGGCCTCGATCTTGTTCGAGTCGTCTTCCAGTTCAAGTATCCCCATCGGGTCTCCGCTTTTGGTGAAGCGCTCCTTCATGCCGATGACGATGCCCCCCACGCACGGCATCGTTTTTCGTCCGCTCCATCGTCCCACCTCGCCGATGCGACACGTCGCAAATCGCGCGATCCTCGGTGCGACGTGCTCGAAGGGGTGCCCCGAAATATACAGCCCCATAACGTCCTTTTCCATTTCGAGCCGCTCACGCTGAGAGCACTCTTCCGCCTCGGGAAGATCAGGCTCCGGCGGAGGGGAATCGTCTGCGTTCCCCCCGAAGAGCGAACATTGGTTCACATCCTCGACACATCGTTGCGCCATCGAAATGAAATCGGGAAGCGCATCGATCAGGGAGCGTCTGTTTTGGTGGATTGATTCGAACGCTCCCGCCCGGATCAGATTTTCCATCACTGCCTTGTTGACGAGACGCAGATCGACCCTGGAAATAAAGTCCCATAACGAGGTGAACGGTCCTTTGCTCCGGCGCGATTCGATAATCGACTCCACGGCCCCCGCGCCAACCTTGTCGACGCCTCCAAGTCCGAAACGGACAATATCGCCGACTGCCGTAAAACGGGACAGTGACGAGTTGATGTCGGGGGGCAGAACAGGAATGCCTGATTCGCGAACCTCGCGGACGTACTCCGCCTTGACTTCCTTTTTCGAAGCTATCTGGCTCGAGAGGTAGGCCGCCATGAATTCGGAGGGGAAATTGGCCTTGAGAAACGCCGTATGATAGCTGATCAGCGCATATGCGGCGCTGTGCGATTTGTTGAAGCCGTAGCCCGCAAATTCCTGAATGATATCGAAGATTTCCTCGGCTTTCTTCTTTTCAACGCCCCGTTCCAAAGCCCCGGAAACGAATTTTGTCCGTTGCTGTTCCATGACTTCGACCTTTTTCTTTCCCATCGCGCGGCGCAGAAGATCCGCTTCGCCGAGAGAGTATCCGGCCATGGTCGCAGCACACTGCATGACCTGCTCCTGATAGAGGACGACGCCATAGGTTTCTCGAAGAACGGGTTCAAGGCACGGGTGGAGATACTCCACGCGCGACCGTCCGTGCTTTCGTTCCACATATTGGTCCACCATGCCGCTTCCGAGCGGTCCGGGACGATAGAGCGCGAGCACGGCTACAAGATCCTCGAAACAGTCCGGGCGCAATTTTCGGAGAAGCCTTCGCATTCCCGATGATTCCAGCTGGAACACGCCGAGCGTATCCCCGTCCTGAAGCATCGTGTACGTTTTCTGATCGTCGAGCGGAATATGTTCCAGACTCGGACACATCTTCTCGTTTTCGCGAATGTTCTCGAGAGCTTCTTCAAGGACGGAAAGCGTCTTGAGCCCCAGAAAGTCCATCTTGACCAGTCCAAGTTTCTCGACCGGTTCCATGGAATACTGCGTGACGACCTGATCTTCGCTCTCCCGGATTCTCTGGATCGGAACCAGATCCGTCAGCGGAACGGGAGTGATCACCACGCCTGCGGCATGCTGCGAGCAATGGCGGGCCAACCCTTCAATATGCGACGCGCTGTCAAGGAGACGCGCGATCCGGGGGTCGGATTTTCGCATTTCCTGAAGATCCTTCGAAGCCGTAACGGACTCCTGTATGCTTTCCGCGGTCGGAGGAATGGCATTCGAGACCTTTCGCACATCCGCGAGCGGGATGCCCAGTGCGCGGCCGACATCGAGAATCGCATTCTTGCTTTTCATACGCCCGAACGTGATGATCTGGGAAACGTGATCCTTGCCGTATTTCTGGACGATGGACTTCAACAGTTCGTCGCGCCCCCTGTCCGAAACGTCGGTATCGATATCGGGCATGCTGATCCGTTCCGGATTGAGAAATCGCTCAAAGAGAAGGTCGTACCTGATCGGGTCGAGTTCCGTAATCCTGAGACTGTACGCGACTAGCGACCCTGCCGCCGATCCTCTTCCCGGGCCGATGGGAATTCCGCGGTCCTTCGCATCCTGTATGATCCCGGACACGATCAGGAAATACCCGGCAAACCCCATCGTCCCTATAACCGACAGTTCGTAGGCAAGACGTTCGGCATAGCCGGGGGGGATCTCGCTGCCTTCAAAACGCGCCGCAAGCCCTCGTTTCGCATCCTTCTCGAGTTTCGTATCGAGGGTTTCGCCGTCCGGCAGCGCAAACGTCGGCAACTTGTACTCGCGCGCCCCGAGCGGCAGGGTCACCGCACAGCGTTCCGCGATGAGAACGGTATTGTCGAGTGCTTCAGGAATCTCGCTTCCGAAAAGAGCATCCATTTCTTCCGGAGATCGAAAATAAAAATCGTTCGTCGAAAACGTCATTCTGTTCGTTGCGTCGATCGTATTCTTGGTTTGCACGCAGAGCAGTATTTCGTGCCAGTCGTAATCGTCGTGCGTCAGATAGTGAACGTCGTTGGTCGCCACGAGCGGGAAATGGCCCTTCTTGGCCATCTCCACGATTTTTTTGTTCACGACTGCCTGTTCCGGAATTCCGTTATGCATGACTTCAAGAAAGAAGTTACCATCACCCAACAGATCGCGATAAAAGGCGGCGCGATTGAAGGCATCTTCGTCCCGTCCATCGAGGATCAGCGATGGTATCTCGCCGGCGAGACAAGCGGAAGAGGCGATCAGCCCTTTCCCGTAACGCGACAGCAGTTCGTGGTCGATCCTGGGCTTGTAATAAAAACCATCCGTGTTTGCAATGGAAACAAGCCGAATCAGGTTATTATAGCCCTCCTGATTTTCGGCCAATAAAATCAAGTGATGATTTTTTCCTTTCTTTTCCCGCGAACGGTGTCCGTCCGGCTCGACGTAGACTTCGCATCCAAGAATCGGCTTGACTCCCGCCTTGATGCAACACTCATAGAATTCAACGGCGCCGTACATGACTCCATGATCCGTCATCGCAACGGCGGGCATTCCCATCGCCGCTGCCGTTCGGGCCGCCTCTTCACAGCGGACGGCTCCGTCGAGAAGGCTATATTCGGTGTGCGTGTGAAGATGCACAAAAGGTCGCGTCATTCTTCTATTAATCCATCCTGTTCGATTTCTTCCTGCTCCGTCCTGTTGATGAGAACAACCTCGCCGCCGCCCCAACGCAACGCCTCTGAGACGAGACCTTCAAAAAGCGGAGCGTCCTGATCGCCCTTCGCATCGACGGTCTGCGCCGTTCCGTCAGTGTTTTTTTCCTGTGACGTCCGGGCGAACGACGCAAAAGGATTCTCCGTCACAGGAGAATCCGTTGGTGCTTCCGTTTCCGCCGGAGGCTCTTCGTTCTCACGTTCGCCGATGAGCGATGCGCGTGAGGAAACGGATTCTTTTCCGCACGATACGGAAAATGAGCGATCCCTGAATTGATCGAAGCTCCCAAGGACTTTGCCGAGAGCGTACAAATTTCTCTCTCCGGTGCAGATACCGAAAGAAGCTCTCCGGTCTTCGGGAATGTGGATGCGGATCTCCCCTCCGGATTCCTCGACGGAAGCCGCCAGCAGCGAACAGTAAAGGCTGAACTCGTCATCGCGCAGGACATCCAGAACACCGCGCCACCCCGTTCGTTGCTGTACCTCCGCGCATGATGCCCGGGCATCCGGAGGCGTTGACACAGAGGGGGCGGATATTGACGGCTGTTTCACGAAAAGCGGCTGCGCCTTTTCTGAAATATCCGGATGCGGACGGAGAATCCCTTTCTCAACGCGAGGTTCTTCTTTCCCTTCAGCGAAAATTTCCTCCACTCGGGCGCAGAAGAGACCTCCAATGACATCGGCGCGCAATCCGCTTTTCGCCGACGAGATAAGTCTGACACAGTATTCCATCAGGCGTCCGGCATGTTTCGCCGAAATACCGGCCGCCGCGGCTTCGATGCAGGATCGTTCCTCTTCTGAGCATTCCAGCGAATCGAAGATCTCTGTTCCCCAGGTGTGAAAACTCCAGATATCCCTGAAAATCAGGAAAAAAGTCTCAAAGACAAGCATTGGTGACGCACCCCGTCGAAACATTTCCTCAACGGACGAAAAAATCTTGCCGCGACTCTTGCCCATTTCCGTGACAATACGTTCCAGTTCCCGACGGCTTCCTCCGCCCATGAGCCGTTCAACGGCGTCAAGCGAGACGTTTTTTCCCGAAAGGAGCATTGCCTGTTCAAGGATGGAAAGCGCGTCTCGCAATGCTCCGTCCGAAAGCCTCGCAATCTCCCAGAGAGCTTCCGGGGCCGCAGTCGAGCCCTCAGCCTCGCAGATGATCCTGAGCTGGGCGACGATGTCGGAAACCGATATCCGATGAAACGGAATGTGATGGCAACGCGAGCGAATTGTTACGGGGACCTTTTGCGGTTCCGTGGTGGCAAGAATGAACACGACGCATTCAGGCGGCTCTTCAAGCGTTTTCAGAAGCGCGTTGAACGCCGGAAGAGAGAGCATGTGGACTTCGTCGATGATATACACCTTGTAGCGCGATCCAAAGGGAGAAAGCGATACGTGGGAACGCAGTTCACGCACCTCGTCCACGCCGTTGTTTGACGCACCGTCGATTTCGATGACATCGAGGTTGCTGCCTCCGGTGATACTGACGCAACTGGGACAGGCGCCGCAAGGTTCGATGCCGTCGCCTCTTCGTTCGCAGTTGAGCGCCTTTGCAAGCAAACGCGCAAGCGTCGTCTTCCCGCACCCACGCGGGCCGGAGAACAGATACGCATGGGAAATTGCATCACGGGACAATGCGCCGGACAGAACAAACATAGCCGTTTCCTGGCCGCGCACCTGAGAGAAGGATTGCGGGCGATATCGACGGTACAGGGATGTTTCCAAAACAGGCCCTCCCAACGCGAGACAGTTCGGTCGGGTCTATTTTAACACGCTGAAACCGGGACAGGCCGGGACTAGTTGAGATAGCGCGCTATGGGGTGTCTCGTCTGCGCCCTGAGGAGCGTATCGAGCAAGCGCGCGCGAATTACTTCAAGGGAAGGTTCAGCTCCAGGAAGAGACTCGTCAAAAACGACGGTATTGCCGACGCGTAGTCCCCTGCGCCGAAGGGGTTTCCTGTCGACGGGATCGTTCCGTCGCTTCGACTGCTGAAGTGAGCCCGTCGGGCGGGGTCGTGCATCCGAAAACGCAACGACCTGAATCTCCGATGGAGAAAGTTCCAGTTGAAAGCATCGATCCATGGCAATCTTCATATCCGAAAAAGCCGTCGCGGTCTTTTCATCGTCGGGCGCACGCACGATTTCAACTCCATCCACGGAAAGGGATCTCATTCCTTTTTCACTTTGCACTGAAACAATCAGAAAGTTCAAAGCTCTCTTTCTTTCGAGCGGGAGGCCCTTTTCGCGGATGATTTTCGTAAGGGTGGCGATCCTCTCTTTCACCTCGGGGTGATCCATCATGACGCCCAGATCGACATACGGGTGTTTGAGCTGCTCTTCAGCAAGTCCTTCCATAACCGTCAGCATAGCCGCGGGCGGGTATCCCGCCGACACAAGGACATTCAATCCGACAAGATCCGCTTCCCGTTCCAGGTCAATACTGTAGGAATTCGTGATCGCCGTCTGCAGAAGGTTGGCAAGAATGATCGGTGCGGCGCTTCCTCCGGAAAGGACTATGGCGCCTAGCGTGAGAATGGAAAGCCGCTGTGAACGCGCGGCCTGTATCATAGCGTGCCTGCGGTCGGAATGAACAAGCTCGTGGGCGATTACGGAGGCAATTTCGGCGTCGCTGTGAAGAAACTCCATCATTCCCGAGGTCATGTATATGAAGCCTCCGGGAAGGCTGAATGCATTCGGGCTTTTTTCGCGGACACAGCGAACTTCGTATGGAAGGTCGCGTTTCATATACGGGGTGAGCCGGGAGCAGATCATATCCAACCGCGCGGAAACGGAAGGGTCTGCGATACGCTCCCATCGCTCTTCCACTTGTCGCGCCACTTTGGCGCCCAGTTGGACTTCTTTCGCCGGATCCGGTTCAGCGGCAGGAGAAACTGTTGCGAGACAAAGCAGAAAAACGCAGACAAAAAGGAAAAGTCCGCGGCGGCTACGGCCTGATGCTTCCGGAAGAGCGGGAATATCCCTGCACCGCCTTTCGGGCATGCTGCATCGTGATCATTTGTTGTCTCAGATCGGACACAACGGTCTCAAGCTTGTTCTGAACGTCCTTTTCCTTTTGCAGCAAACCGGCTGCAAGCGATCGCATCGAGTCAACAGAACGCCTGATTTCGCCATACTCCAGACGTCCGACATTCGAGCGGACCGCATCCCAGAAATCGTCGGATTCACGACCGCAATCCACCGAAAGATATCGCGAAAGCTCATCCCATTCGTCCATCATCTTCTCCTGCGCCGCGATGATTTTCTGTTTCTCCTGGAGGACGAGAAGAAGCGTTTCCATGTTTCCCTCGTTGACCGCCGATTCCTCACGCGCTATGGACTCTTCAAGGGATTGATACAACATCGTTTCTTTTTCTATAAGCCCGGATATGAAGCATCTGACGTCAGCCGGCAATCGTAAACCCTCCAGCCGCAACCTTCGGCCTTTCCGAGACATCCTTCTGCGGAAGCGGGGCCTGCTCGCTGGAGAGTTTCTCTATCGCCTGCTCCCATGTCGTGCGCAGCTCCTCAAGCATCGAACGAACGACGCGAACCTTCTCCGGATCCTTACGGACGTTTCCGTCGACCAGTTCATAGTACAGGAAATCATAAAGACGCATCAGATTCTCCGCCACTTCGCCGCCGACTTCGACGTTCAGGGAGAACATCAGCTCCCGTATGACATCCTGCGCCTTTTGAACATGCCGGTTCGTTTCCTCGATATTTTGCTGAACGATGGCCGCTTCCGCCAGTCGGCATGAACGGATGCCGATATCGTATGTTATGAGCAGAAGCTGCTCTTTGGAGGCTGTTGCTATCTGGTTGCTCTGATACGTAAACTGGGCGTTTTTGACTTTTTTTTCATCCATGCGACGGCTCACACCCCTTTCAGTCAGAGTATCGGCCGCGGTCGACTCGATATTGAACCGGACGGGACCTTACGACAGTTTCTCGATTTCCACTTTCCGAAAGATCTCTTCAACTGCGTTGCGGCTGGAAATCCCCTTTTCAAAATGCGTTGTCGTTTCCCACGCGCAGGCCATTGCGAAACGAATGCTGTCAAGAGATGACATTTTTTCCTCCCGCGCCGCAACGAGTCCCGCAATCAATGCGTCGCCGGAGGCAAACAGTGAGACCGCGGTTCTACGGTCCGCCATCGAAAGGAAGACTCCGTCAGGGCAGAAGAAAACGTTCCCGAAAACATGGTATGAAGCCACGGCCCATTGTATCCCTTTCTTGTGCAGCGTGGACAGCACGTCGATAATGTTATCGAGAGAGTTCAGCGGAACGCCCAGCATTCGGGACATGAACCTGTGGTCGATTTTCGCGATGGTTGGTCCGGCGTCAAGGGCTTCAAGCAACGGTTCTCCTGCCGAATCGATAACCGTGGGAATTCCGAGCGCCCGTGCTTTCCGAATCAGTTCCGCATACACACCAGTCTTCGTTCCGGGGGGCAGAGAACCGCCGATAACGATCAGTCTCGCTCTCTGGAGCATTCTGGCGTACATCCGCATAAATCGTTCCTGCGCAGCCTCGGAAACGTCGGGTCCCGGTTCCGACAAACCCGTCCCAACATTGCCGTTCCCGTCAATAATATAGACATTGGTTCGCGTTTCGCCGCGAACATGGATAAAGCTCGTTGTAATCCGTTTTCTTCTCAGGGAATCAAGAATATACGAACCGTTGAATCCGGCCAGATATCCCATAGTTGTGGAGTCATACCCCAGCTGACGAAGCATGATCGACACGTTGATTCCCTTTCCGCCGGGAGTCCGGTCAGCCTGTGTGGAACGGAACCAGCCTCCGGGACGGAAATCCGTAACGACAAATTCTTCGTCGACGGCAGGATTGAGAGTGACGGTAACAATCATGGGCTTCCCTCCATAACGATCGGACGCCTGGGAAAAAACGGGCGTCCGATCGTTGACATGTTGTGTCTATTTCAGGAAAGAAAGTACTTTTTCCAGCGTAGCGGGGGATTCTGTCCGGACAACTTCACCCTTCCGGAGTTCCACAAGAGTCGGCATTCCCGGCAATTCCAGTTTCTCCACCATTTTCCCGTTGCGGTACCCGTCCACAAGCGTGAGTTTCTTTCCCATCGTTTCCGCTTCCTTAAGGGCTTTTTCGCTGAGTTGCACCTGGTTCCCGTCAATACTCGAATAAAAGAACGCGACGACGTGCTCCGGTTCCATCAGCAGGGAACGAAGGTGCACCTGCTCATTGATGTAGGATACCGCGGACATGGCTGCTACGGCGCCATCTCCTGCAGCGGTTATGACCTGACGCAAGCCCTTCTCACGCACGTCGCCCGCCGCATAGATTCCTTCGACGGATGTCTCCATATCTTCGTTCGTGATGATCCAGCCGCCCTTTGCGGCCTTGACAAGTCCGCGAACCGGCTCGTCGTACGGCGCCTGGCCGACGAACATGAAGACGCCGGCAACGGCGAGATTGGAAACTTCACCGGTCTTGACGTTCTTCAAGACGATGTTTTCCACCATCCCGTCTCCTTCGATGCGTTCGACCACGGAGTTCCAGACGGGTTCGATCTTCGGATTGGAAAGCGCATGCTCGATCGCGGCGCGGTCAGCACGGAATTCGTCGCGGCGATGGACGATATACACTTTCTTCGCAAATTTGGTCAGATAGGTCCCCTCTTCGACGGCGGTGTTTCCTCCGCCGATAACGGCGATGGTTTCATCCTCGAAGAATGCCCCGTCGCAAACGGCGCAATAGCTCACGCCTTGGCCGATATGTTCCGCTTCGCCTTCGCACCCGAGACGACGGAAATACGCGCCGGTGCAGATGATGACAGCTTCCGCCTCAATCTCTTCCTTTTCCGTAACCACGATCTTCCGCCCCTCACGGATCTCAACCTTTCGAACATCCGTGTCGCGGAATTCGGTATTGAATTTTTCCGCGTGCTCGCGGAACATGTTTCCAAGTTCCTGTCCGCTTGCATGTTTCACTCCAGGCCAATTTTCTATCTCATCGGTGATGTTGATCTGTCCGCCCGGAGTCCCCTTTTCAAGCAAAAGGACATCCAATCCTGCCCTGCGGCCGTAAATCGCCGCAGTCAGACCTGCCGGCCCGGCGCCGATAATGACGAGCTCCCTTTTTTCCATTACTGCCATCTCCTCTCAAGCACATAGCTATTTAAAAAGCGTTTTTATGACCACATGGAAATTATACACGACTCCAAAGAACAATGCGAGAAATACTATTATAGTCCTTTATTGTTTCACGAAAAATAAGGCCGGGCGCTTCAAGGGAGGAAAGCTCCTGCGCCTGCCGGTCCTCACCAATTTCCATAAGAACGAATCCGCCGCTCCGAACGACATTGGCGGCGTTCTTGAGAATGTGCACGGCAATATCCAGACCGGACCTTCCACCGTCAAGTGCTGTCACCGGTTCCTTGAGGACGTCTTCCGGGAGCGCTGCGAGACGATATGTCGGGATATAAGGGGGGTTGCTGACCAGAAGATCGACCGGGAGGACGTCCGCCGGGATTGCATCGAACGAAGATCCGTGCCACAGACGACACCGGCTGTGCATCTCAAAATCGCGGACATTTTTCCAGGCCCATCGGAGGGCGGCGGAGCTGGCATCGACGGCAAAAGCAGTTGACGCGTCCGGTCTTTCCAGCAAAAGACTCAGCGATATGCAACCGCTCCCCGTCCCCCAGTCAATAAACCTTCGCCATCCGGCGAGCGAAAGCGCCTTGTCGACAAGAAGTTCGGTTTCCGGCCTGGGGATGAGACAGCCGGGACCGACGGAAAAAACGAAGCTTCTGAAGGCGGCCTCTCCCGTAATGTACGCAATCGGCTCCCGATGTTTTCTGCGCTCAAGGAGCGTCTGAAAAGCGGCCGCTTCTCCCGATGGAACGACACGGTCGGGATATGCGACCAGAGCGCTCCTTTCTGTCCCAAGAACGTGTGAAAGCAGGAGATCGGCCTCTATGCGGCTGTCGGGGAGTCCTGCAAGAGCGAGCTGCGCCGCGCCGCCCGTTCGGGCCTGGAGAACTGTTGGGGGAAGCGCTTTATCCGATTGTTTGTAGGTGATGAAGGCGCTCCGTATGATCGGCCATGGTCAGAGCTTCAATCAACTCGTACAGGTCTCCGTCAAGGATCTGGTCCAGCTTATAGAGTGTGACCCCGATTCTGTGATCGGTCAGACGATTCTGTGGAAAATTGTACGTTCGTATGCGTTCGGATCGGTCTCCGGTTCCGATCTGGCCCCTCCGTTCCGAAGCCACAGCGTCGTTCTTTTTCTGCATTTCCAGGTCGTAGAGCTTCGCACGGAGATAGCGTAGCGCCTTTGCCCTGTTCTTGAGCTGCGAACGTTCGTCCTGGCAAGTGACGACGAGTCCGGACGGAATATGCGTCATTCGGACCGCAGAGTCCGTTCTGTTGACGTACTGTCCCCCGGCGCCGCTCGCGCGGTAGGTATCGACCTTCAGGTCCTCGGCTCTGATCTCGACATCCACGTCCTCAACCTCCGGAAGAACGGCGACCGTTGCGGTAGACGTGTGAATCCGACCGCTCGCCTCTGTCACGGGAACGCGCTGCACGCGGTGTACGCCGCTCTCGAATTTGAGTTTGCTGTACGCTCCGCGTCCGTCGATTCGAACAACGATTTCCTTGATCCCGCCGATTCCGGTTTCGCTGATGTCGATAATTTCGTACGTCCAGTTCTGGCGTTCGGAAAAACGCGAGTACATTCGGAATAGATTCGCGGCGAAGAGAGCGGCTTCTTCTCCCCCAGCCCCGGCGCGAATTTCCATCATAACGCTTCTTTCGTCATTCGGATCCGAGGGAAGAAGCAGAAATTGCAGTTCTTGCAACAACCCGGCCGTCAACGGTTCCTTGGCGGCCATTTCCTCCTCGGCAAGCCGACGCATATCCTCGTCGTCAGAATGAAGAAGGTCCTGCGCCTCCTGTATTTCTTCGCGATTCTTCCTGTATTCCTGGTATTTCCGTACGACAGGCTCAAGCTGCGCGTGACGCTTCCCAAGCTCCTGCAGTTCCTTGAGTTGCGAAACGATGCCGGGGTCGGACATACGGCGTTCGACGTCGTAAAAATCCTTTTCAATCTGCTCAAGCTTCGGTTCGATGTTCATCAGGCACCTCGCTCTGCGTGTTCATTCGTTCATCCGGGGTTCGGGAGAACGACGTATCCAGCGCAATTTCAAGGGAACGTATCGCGACCTCAACCTGCTCCCTTGACGGCTCTCGCGTCGTCAGATACTGCAGGAGAAGCGCCGGAGCTATCAGCAACGCCCCGATCCTGCCGCAACGGGAGGCCCCCTTTATGATCTCGTATGAGACGCCTATGACAACAGGCAACAAAACGACTCTCGAGCCTATTCTCCATAGCAGCCCGCCGTGCCCCGCGACGGAAAACACGATGATGCTGACAACTATGGCTATGAGCAGAAAGGATGTTCCGCAACGAGGGTGGATTCTCGAATACCCCAAAACCGACTCGGACGTCATCTCGGAACCGTTTTCGAATGCGTTGATCGTCTTATGCTCCGCGCCGTGGTAGCGAAACACCTGCCGTATATCCTGCCACATACCGATGCCGGCGATGTACGCCACAAAAACGACGCCGCGGACAAGTCCCTCTATGACGTCCTTCCCGGCGGAGGAAAGGCTCCACACACGAGCGCACCAGTCCGCAAGCCAGAGAGGCAGAGCGATAAAAAGACCGACGACGGCAAGGACCGCTATCCCAATTGAAACTGCCGTCTCGACGGGGGTAATCGTCTCTTCGTCGTCCAACGCGAGTTGCGCGGATCTGTTCAGCGCGCGCATTCCGGTCCCGAGCATCTCGATCATCATGATGAATCCTCGAACCACCGGCAGCTTCCAGGGGAAACGACGCGTCCTGGTTCCGCTTTCCCAGTGTTCGCTCCACATCGTCTGGTCGGGACGACGCACGCAAAGCCCCCATCTTGCGGGGCCGCGCATAAGGACGCCCTGGATGACCGCCTGACCGCCGACAGGGATCCGTTCCGTGGTTGCAGTCGCAAGGGCAGCCAGCGACCGGAAAATCACTTTCCCCATCACGACTCCGCAACCCCTTTCAGCACATCGTCAACGGACGCATACGGAGAACCGCACGGACGCAACTCGGGACATACGCCTCCGACGCATCCGGGACCCAGCGTCTCGAAAATGAACGGAGCCGCTTTTCGGGCTTCGACGGCCATGCACCTCGCCGTTTCACGGATTTCCCACTGCGTCCTCCGGCACAGCCGTAACCGGAAAAAATGATGCAGTTCCCGCGCATTCATTGTGATGACGATACTTGTCTCCCATCCATGCGGGAGGATATACCGTGCGTCCTCTTTGGGAATTCCCGCGTCGACAAGAACGCAATACGCATCATGGCACGATTTCACCGTTTCGGAAAAGAGTTTCCTTGCAGTTTCGTTCTCCGCGACGGACTTCGGCATGATGCAGGCGGGTTCGTTCATTCTGACATAGCGCTGGCTTCTCTGGGAGTAACTCGCAATTCTATGCCGGACTATCTGGTGCGTTGTGACGCGGCTGATGCCGTCAACGGCGAAGGAAAACGAGACATGCTCCAGAGGAGAATGATGCCCGCTGCGCAGAAGGTTGCATATGAATGACTTCGTGCGTTCCGGCGATATGCCGTCTTTCAGGACGGATACAGACTCGTCGCTGTAACAGAGCCGCGCTGCTGCTGCAACAACGCTGTCCGGCTCGGGCGTATACGCCAGCAGCGCCACACGGCAATCCATTATTCCAGGCTCCTCGTCAAAAAAAAGGGGAGCGAGGCTCCCCTATTCCTCTTCCTTGCGTTCTTTCTGGCCGTAATTGACACCTTCGTATTTCTTCTGGAACTTCTCAAGCCGTCCGGCTTCCAGAACAACCTTCGAACCCTTTCGTCCGGTAAAGAAAGGATGGCATGCGGAGCACACGCCGACGCGAATTTCCTTCTTCGTCGAGCGGGTCTCGAAACTGTTTCCGCACGCGCAGAACACCTTGCACGCAACATAATCAGGATGGATGTCTTTTTTCATATCTCTACACCTCCACAACGTTAAAAAACTCCGGCCGAACAAAGTGAGAATCTACCACATCCGGCGTTGGAAAACAATCGTCAAATATGCATAACCCCAAGGCCGCATCGTTCATGATGAGCGACCGCATGATACGCAGTATCCCCCATAACGGCGACAGCAATCCATCGGGAATTCCGAACGATGGAAATTTTGGCGCCGATGCTCGCTTCCAGCATTCCGACCGCAAGAAAGCCGTCAAGAGCTTCAACGGCCGCGTGCATGAGGGCGTGCATCTCGTTCCGCTTCTTCTCGACCACTCCCGCGTTCAGCGAAGCACCGACCAGCGCTCTCGTGATCTTTTGCGGAAGATCTCCGGCAAGACCGCCGACTTCGGTCGCCACCGATCTCCAGTTCCACCGGGCGAGGTCCCTTCGAAAGCTGTTTTCCGACTCTACCGTGGTTGTCGCTGCAAGCAAAAGCGCCGCTCTTCCAACCTGATTCTCGTCGTCGAGTCGAACGCGAACGGTGAGTTCCAGAACCGAGGACGGCATCTCTTCCTTTGGCGCCGTTTCCACGGAAGAGTCTTCTTCGCTCTCGGGCTCTCCGGCAAGGGGAATCCCTGTGTTATTCGGTTGTTCATCAATCGTTTGCGGCGTGAAAATGCGCTTCCAGATCACGAGTCCACCACTCCCCTCTCAAACGTCATTATAACGCATCGCTTTTCCGGTCGTGTTATTTATGCGTGAACGGGGGAAAAAAAGTGGAACATTCTGTGGACAAATGAGCCGAAATGACATCGATACCGCTCTCTGGAAACGACTTTCAAGACTATTTCGCCGTGACGAAAGAACGATCCGGGCTTCTATGCACGGGACCCTGCGCCACGGCAAGCACACTGCCATGGCAGCTTTTCGCTCATGATGATTTGATGCCGCGATCCGAAACCAATGTGGCGACGCATTCGACGTGCATTGTCTGAGGGAACATATCAAAAGGACGAAGCCGTTCCAGAACGAACCCCTTTTCGTGCAGAATGCGGACATCCCTTGACAATGTGGCCGGATTACATGAAACGTACACGATTCGTTGAGGGGTAACGACATTTGCGATGGCTTCGAGCACGGATCGGTCGCAGCCGGTTCTAGGAGGATCGACGACAACGGTCTCATACCGGTCCGGCAATTCACGAAGCACATTTTCCGCGCTTCCGACGATCGACGCGATATTCGAAAAGCGATTGACCGAACTCGTCGCCGCGATCGTTTTTCCGGCTGTAGGCCACTCTTCAACGGCCGTTATTCGACGATACGCCGGCGCCAGGTAC
>ERZ1645192.789-NODE-789-length-26499-cov-7.036341_pt1 | contig 26499 bp, 18 predicted proteins | sample MGYA00575354_ERZ1645192 | MGnify/ENA primary metagenome ERZ1645192 (study PRJEB40844, sample SAMN11349763) | freshwater sediment metagenome | isolation source: river sediment | host: Sediment | place: India: Faizupur Khadar , New Delhi | collected 2017-02-21 ... | reverse complement strand
ATGTTCTTGCAGAGACAAATAATTACATGCTTCTGTTAGATAAGAAAGATCTTAAGGGACTTCCTGAGAGTGTTGTGGCTGCTGCTGAAAATGCTGCAAAAGAGGCAGGAAAGGAAGGTAAATACGCATTTACAACCCAACGACCAAGCATTTTTCCGTTCATGACATATTCACCTGACAGGGAACTGCGCAGGGAAATATTTCATGCTTATACAAACCGTGGAAATAACGGCAATGAAAATGATAATAACAGGATACTTGAGGAAATAGTAAGCCTGAGAGCCGAACGAGCTAAACTGCTTGGATATAAGACACATGCAAATGTAATTCTTGAGCCAAGGATGGCAAAGAATCCGGAAAATGTCCTTAGCCTTCTGAATGGCCTGTGGGAAAAAGCTATTCCGGTTGCAAAGGGTGAGGTTGCCGAAATGCAGAAGATTATTGACAGGGAGAAAGGTAATTTCAAACTCGAACCTTCCGACTGGTGGTATTATGCCGAGAAGCTGAGAAAGGAAAAGTATGACCTTGATGATAATGAGCTCAGGCCTTATTTCGAACTTGACAATGTGAGAGATGGTTTCTTCACTGTTGCAGGAAAATTATTCGGAATCACATTTACTGCCATAAACAATATACCTCTTCCGCATCCAGATGCTCAGGCATTTGAAGTAAAGGACGCTGACGGAACTCATCTTGGAGTCCTTTATATGGACTTTTACCCCAGGGAGAGCAAACAACAGGGTGCATGGTGCGGCACTTATCGCAGTTATCATCTTGCTGACGACAAGCCTGTTACACCGGTGGTTACAACAGTCTTCAATTTTACAGCTCCTGCCGGAAACCAGCCGGCTCTGCTCAGCCTCGATGAAGCACTGACACTCTATCATGAAATGGGACATGCGCTTGATGCACTGTTCAACAAAAGTACTTATATGAATACCTATGTTGCCTGGGACTTTGTGGAACTCCCTTCACAACTTATGGAACACTGGGCTCTTGAACCTCTTGTTCTCAATATGTATGCAAAACACTGGCAGACAAATGAGGCTATTCCTGCTAATCTTGTTCAGAAGATAAGGAACAGCGGTTATTTCAACCAGGGCTTTGATAATGTAGAAGTACTTGCAGCCTCACTGCTTGATATGGCGCTTCATACTTTAGAAGCTCCTGCCAGGATAGAGCTTCAGAAATTTGAAAAGGAATATTTTGATAAAACAGGCCTCCTCCCTCAGATCGTTTCAAGATACAGGAGCACATATTTCACACATATTACCGGTGAATATGATGCTGGTTATTACTGCTATACCTGGGCAGCAGTACTTGATAATGATGCTTATGATGCTTTTTCAGAGAAAGGTATTTTTGATCAGACAACTGCAGAATCATACAGGAAGAATATCCTTGAAAAGAATGGTACAATGGATGCAATGCAGATGTTTGTTAATTTCCGTGGACGTGAACCACAGATTGAGCCTCTTCTGAAAAACAGGGGGCTTGTCAGGTAGCTGTCTTATTGTTTTTGAGTCTTTTATACCTTCTCCAGAAGGGCAGGGTTGTAAGTGAGGTAAACCTTACAAGGTATTTTACCGGCATGGCTGCCATAGCGTAGTGAACTAACCTGTAAATGGCTGCACTGATTGCCACCATCCCTGCAATGCTCAGAATATTTGATGCCAGCCACCACAGAGTTGAGGAAGATTCTATTGTGAAATAATTAACAATAAGGCTGAGTATCAAAGCATTGAATGAAGAGAAGGCAAGCCAGAAGACGAGAGCTAATCCATGTGCAGATTCTATTGCTCTCTGCGGGCAATTGTTAATGCATCTCATGCAGCTTTCACAACTAAGCTTCCAGTAGGGTCGTTTGCTGATTTCAATTATTGACGCTGTAGGGCATTCCTTCATACACAATCCGCAATTATTGCATTTGTTGTTTGCAATAAAGGTCTTGGCAAGAAAAAAACGTCCGCCAATGTAATAAGCAAGTGCTATAGGGCTGATAATCAAGTCTACAGGTAGGCTGAACAAGCCTCTGTATACATTTCTTCCTGATAAAATTTTCCTTGTGAATTTTCTGACAATGCGCTCGCACCTGTTTGAAATAGATTCTATTACAGTCTGCCTGAGACCAGGGTGTAATGAGATCCAGTTCGATGGCATGTCGAGCTGCCGGAATCCGATGCATCTGTAGCCTTTGAGAAGCAGAATAAAAGCAGGCAGCAGAAGTGCAACACCGCTAAGCCCCGGAAGGAAAAGCTTCGAAAGTTTAAGCCCCCCTCTTGTGTTAAGCAGAAAGACTTCCTTCCCTCTTCCCCGTGGGAAACCAGCTATGAATCTGAGCATTATCGGAGCTGCATTGAAGCCATGTGTGGGAAAGGCAAAACCAATAAGGTGGTCACTTCCTGCAGGTGGCAGATCAATATTTATGAGCCTGTCAATCTGCTGGACCCTTATATTAATATTATTTTTTTCTGCTTCATCTGCAATCCAGTATGATGCCGATCTGGCATTGCCTGTCCCGGATATATAATATATGTATACAGATCCTCTGTTATTCATAGTGAGCAATTGAAAAATTGCACCTTCTTATTCAATATACTAAGATATCGATAATACCTTTATTTTTGCACATATTTGCTCAGATGGAAAAAATAAGCCTCTACGGATTGTCAGAAAATGAGATATATGTGCTGCTTGAACCATACGGTTTCAGTAGTGCAAATGCGCACGAGCTTGCTGTGAATATCTATAAAAGACGGTTCAGGTCTATCGATGATTTCATAAAAATACCTGAGAGGCTCAGGTCAGTTCTTAAGTCTGATTTCCGTACCGGGTATTCGGAATTCGTCGATTCATTTACATCGGATGACAATACTGTTAAGTACCTTTTCAGGACTGATGATGGCAGGCAGTTCGAGGCAGTATATATCCCTGAGGACAAAAGACATACTGTGTGCGTGTCAACGCAATCAGGTTGCCGGATGGGCTGCATGTTCTGTGTGTCAGGCAGCTTCGGTTTTCATGGTAATCTTGAGGTCTCAGAGATACTGAACCAGGTGCTTGGCATTCCCCCTTCAGAACTTATTACCCATGTTGTATTCATGGGAATGGGAGAGCCGCTTGACAACTTTGAAAATGTCGTCAGGGCCGTAAAGGCGCTGACAGCTCAATGGGGAATGGCCTTAAGTCCGGTGCATGTAACTGTCTCAACAGTTGGAATAAAAGATGCGGTCAGCAGTTTCCTGCTTCAGTCAGACTGCAACCTTACTCTCAGCCTGCATTCCCCGTTCCCTGATGAACGTCTGCAATTCATTCCGGCGGAGAAGCGAAATCCCTTCAATGATATATTGGCTGAAATGAAAAGAGCAAGACTAAGAAAGGGGAGGAGACTCTCGGTGGCTTATATAATGATTGAAGGACTAAATGATACTGAAAAACATCTGAATGAACTGATTGTACTGCTGAAGGATGCCGGCATCAGAGTAAACCTGCTTCCTTACCATTCCACAGGAAACAATAATCTTATGCCTTCATCTGCAGAAAAGCTGCACTACTTTAAACATTCCCTTGTAATGGCCGGTATTTCAGCATCGGTCAGGAAATCGAGGGGCGAGGATATAGCAGCTGCCTGTGGTCTTCTGGCAGCACGGCTGGCAGGACGAAGGTGCTAATTTTTCTTTTCGGGATTTATAAGCTGGAACATATATTCATCAAGGTAGCCATCAGGAGTATGGACCCACTCTTTTTTAATTCCCGATTCAGTGAATCCTATTTTTCTGAACAATTCCAGGCTTTCTGTATTGTTTCCCAGTATGTTGCAATATAGTTGATGAAGCTGCAGTGTTTTGAAGCAATAGTCAATAAGGCAGGTGAGAGCCATTGTAGCATAACCCTTCCTCCTGTACTCCTCGTTGGCGATCAGTATCCCCAGACCGGCCCTTTTATGATATGGGTCGAAATCGAAAATATCTATTGTGCCAATTGAGGTTTTATCACTTATCAGGTCGATCATGAGCCTGAGCTGGCCTGTCTCATAGATGCTTTTGTGGGAGTTCTCAACATATCTTTTCAATGTGTATTTAGAGAAGGGTGTCACGGTATTGCTTATCACCCAGTATGAAAGGTTGTTTTCCCAGCTGTAGAGAAGTTCAAGATCTTCCGGTTCAAGGGCTCTGAGCTTTATATCTTTGTATTTCATACCGCTTGAAGTTATTTTTTACTTTGGAATTGTGTTGATGTTCCTGATAAAAGCATCCTTGAATCCGGCTTCCCTAAGCAGTATTACATCAGGTTTTGCCTTTGCTACTGATGGATATTCACCGGTGACATACCTGTAATACCTGTCGGAGGAATAGATCTCCCTGACACCTTCAGTCTCCCTGAAATAGCTCATCTTAATTGGTTGTCGGGCAGCTGCAAGCTGTATTACATAAGTCTTCTGCTGCTGCGACTGTTTTGTTGCAGGTGTTTCACTTTCAACAGGTGGTTCACCATCAACATGAAGAGGCTTGCTTATGTCATACTGATTTACAATATAAGCATCCTTAAAGCCTTTTTCCTTTACATAAGCCAGGTACCTTACGGCATCAACCTTGTTTATGAATTCTCCAATAAGGTAGGTGTTTTCCTTTCCGTTCATTACTGGATTTATGAACAGGGATGTTGTCATTTCAAGGTTGCCGAAACTGTCAGGAGTAAGTTCATTTTCACCTTTTGCCAGCACTATGCTGTACCTGAATGATGACGGATGCCTGAGATGTCTTGGAGTATAGCCTTCAAGGCTGATTGATATCCCTGTTCCGGGATCGATTATTCCAAATGTAGCCCTCCTGTTATATTTTCTGCCCTGAGGATTATCTGATCCGTCGGTATTTGTGTTAAGCGCTGCAAAATCAGTACTTCCAGCTACCTTTCGTACAAGCTTGTTTCCCGGAATCCCGGAATTTATAAGATAGCTGATTACAGCGTCAGCCCTTTTGCCGGCAAGTTTAAGATTGTGTTCATCGGTTCCCTTTGAGTCGGTGTATCCGGTAACTTCAATCTTCAGCTCAGGCTGATCGAGCATGATTGTTCTGAGGATATCAAGGCTGGCTTTTGCAGTATCATCAAGTATGAAGCTGTCGAAGTCGAAGAGGATGTTTTTCAGCATGAGGAAATCCTGTTGCAGCTTATTCTCGGGTACAAGTTTTGACGCCAGGCTGACAATACTTCCAGCCTGGTCACGCGGAAGACTAAGAGCAATAGTATCAGTTTTGTAGCCAGGTTGTTTAACATACAGCATATAATCGCCGGGAGCGACAACAAAGCTGTACATACCGGTATCGCCTAACTGTTGTTTTGGTGCAAGAGCAATATCTTTTTCCGCGCGTGGTTTTAAGCTCACTGTATCGGTTTTTGAATCGATCTGGCTTATCAGGATTTTAAAATCGCCCGGTTTTACCTGCAGCCTGTATGAGGCAGGATCCTGTACAGGTAAGTTTCTTACAGGTATCCCTGATTTTGCATCAGTGAGAAGTATGTTTGCCTTAGAATAATCAACGGCATTGCCGTCTTCTGTAATTACGGTTCCTTCTGCAGTGATTCTTTTATCGCCGGCGGCAGCTGCCTTTATTGTGAAAATATTCCGTTGGCTTGCATTCTCGTCATAATAGCTTGTAATATACCCTGAATCGCTGTTGTTAAATATAATAAATGAGTCATCGAGAGTTCTGTTTACAGGGTAAGGCAAACCTGTTGGCTTTGACCATGAGGAGTTTTTAAATGCAGATCTGAAAACATCATAGCCGCCAAGGCTTGTATGTCCTGAAGAACTGAACAGCAGTGTGTTATTTACTGTATTGAAAAAGGGAGTGTTTTCATTGAATGGTGTGTTTATTACATTTCCGCAGTTTACCGCTTGCTTCCATTTACCATCTTTATCCCTTGTTGTTTTCCAGATATCAAGCTCTCCTTTTCCTCCGGGCATATTGCTGGAATAATAAAGTGTCTGTCCGTCAGGAGTTATGAAGCCATGTGCTTCCCAGTATATTGTATTGATTTCCTTACCCAGCGATCTGATTTTTGACCATTCTGAACCTTTCCTCTGACTGTAATACAGGTTTCCGTCGTCACCATCGTCCAGGTAAATTATCAGAAAACGGCCATCACCTGTAACAGAATTTGTATAGTACCTTTCTAATCCGCCCAGTTGTGAAGTTATGTCTGAGGGTTTTTTCCATTCGCCATTTCTGTAGGAACAGAAGATCTTCGTTTTGCCTTTAATCCTCTGTGTAAAAAGAAAGACCGAGTCATTCAGAGATATTACCGGATTCATAGCTCCCGGATAATCCTTCAGCCAGGGAACATAAAGCTCAGTGCTAGCCCGGAATGGTCTCTTTTCAGCCTCAATGGCATATTTGCAGTTGCTAATCTGATTATTTATGTATTCAAGACTGAAAATATCATAACCCGACAATCTTCTTTTTGCATCATTAAAAAGCTGCAGGGCTTTTTCAAGACTGTCATTCTGCTGGTAGGCTATTGCAATATAGAGGTAAGTATCAAGAGGGGCTGCATCACCATACTCGGTATAATCGTCATCGTTTTTTACAACATTTGATATTGCAGCTCTTAGGTACTTCAGGGCTTCAGTCCTTTTTCCGTCGATGTTCAGATAAGATATTCCAAGTTTGGCAGCAAGGTTTGAGTTTTCAGGAAAGGCATCAGCAAGAGGTTTATAATGTTCAGCGGCTTGTTCATAATCCTGATCATAATAAAAGAAAGCATCAGCTTCCTGAACGGCCTTAATAAACTGTTTTTTGGTAATAGTCTGTGATGAAAGGTAATTGAAGCTTAATAGAAAAAGTATAATCAGGCTTGCTATTCTTGCCACGGCATGCGGTGTTTTATAATTAAGCTTATTTTGAAACTTTCTTTATGAAAATTTCATCAGGATAGCCCCTTCTTATGAGCTCCAGTCTCCAGGCATAAGCTTCTTCCCTTGTATTGAATTTGCCTGTTGTGTACCTGTAGAACCTGTCATCTTCATTAAAAAGCACCTTAAGATCATTAATGCGTTTGAAGTAACTTACATCGACCGGTCTGCGCAAGGCTATTACCTGTACAGTGTAGTAGAGTACATCTTCTTCATTTACATTTCTGTCGCTGACGTCGCTTACATTCACGTTAGTTACTATAAGGCTGGAGTCAATGGCATCCACCACCGGAATTTCGGCAAGATTAATTTTCTCGTACTGTGTTGTGTCAACGGCAGGGACAGGTTCAGGTGCAAGGAAAGGAATCGGCCTTGTTGGGTCGGGTTGCAGAACAACGTCTATTTTAATTTCTGACTGAGGATGATTTTCAAGGATTACAGTGTCAATAGTCTGGGTGAAGTAATAGGAGCTGGCATAAACTATTGTGTATTTACCGGGCGCAACAATGAAATTGTACAGGCCTGAATATTTGTTCGGGTAGCCAACGTCAACAGTGTCTCCTGTTGTACTGTTTATAAGATGAATAAAGTAATTTTTGTCGAAGGGCACAACAGTATCGCTGAGGCTGTAATATCCGTTTATCTGGAAGGTTCGTGTTATTTCCGATTTGCCCAGTTCGAGATACATAAGGTCTTTTTCCTTGTAATCTGTTGTCATTGAGTAGTAAGCAGCATTCCCGTTATTCATCGGGAGATAGAACTTGTCGTCATCACTGCTGTTCAGAGGATAACCCAGATTTTCAGGATTCTGCCATGCTGAATTGATAAATGCGCTTTTGAAATTATCATATCCGCCTATTGATGCGTGGCCTTCAGATGAAAAATAGAGCTGGGTTCCGTCAGCAGTGACGAAAGGAGTGTCTTCATTATAGGCGGTATTTACTGCGGGACCAAGGTTTACAGCAGGACCCCAGTCACCAGTGCCGTCTTTTTCCGAAACATAAATATCAAGGTTTCCCTGACCGCCTTCCCGGTTGCTTGTGAAGTACAGTTTCTTTCCATCAGCCGATATTGAAGCATGCGACTCATAGAATTTTGTGTTAATATTTCTGTTTAGCTTTCTGACTGGCGACCAGTAACCATCCTTATAAGTTGAAGAATAAATTGCTCCGTCGTAATTGTCTGTTTTGTAAAGAAATAATTCAGTTCCGTCGCTGTTAAGGGCACAGGTGGAACAGTCTTCACCTGCATTTATCTCATTTGTGATTTCAACCGGCGTTTGCCATTTCCCTCTTTCTTTCCTGGAGTAATAAATAACATTTACAACACCGCGTCTTTCCGTAAAAGCAATTGTATTGCCATCGAAACTGACAGCAGGATTCTCATTTATTGAACCGGTACTGAATGCTTCACCAAGAGGAGTTTTTGTAAACACAACCGGAGTTTCCTTAAGTTTAAGCGCAAGCTGGCAGGCATGTATCTGCTGATCTATGAATTCCTGGTTCTGCATTCCTCCCTTTGATTTTGTTTCGCCGGCCAGCTTCTGAAAGGTGAGGAGGGTGTTCATGCCTTTTTCAAGATCATTATTCACCATGTATGCTTTCCCAAGGTAAAAATATGCATCAAGAGGAGCTCTTTTTTCCTTGAGAGTGGTTGTCTTGGAATCATAAGTAGCGCCTTTTACAGCTTCTTCGAGATAGGATATTGCATTTGCTTTTTCACCCGGGATATTCAGATAGCAAACGCCTATTTTGTATTTAATATTCAGGTTGTCAGGGGTTTCAAGAAGAAGGTACAGCTGATTCGCAAGTTCGTATTCTTCGTAGAGGTAATATGATTCTGCCTGTGCAAATATATTCTTTGTCTCTGAAGAAGATTGTGCGTTAAGCATTTCAGGAATGAGCGGAATGAACAGAATGAACAGAATCATCTGCAGCAGGCCTGAATATTTATCCATTTTGTACCCCATCAGAACAAATATAGTCTTTTTTTTCAATCTATTAACGATGCGGATAAATCAATTTTACTTCAGCTTTATATTGTAAATGTCATTTTTGCCAAAGCCTTTTCCTTCTTTTTCTCCGAAAATATAACCGGTCCTGCCGTCATTTACCGGCATGAACCAGAAATCATCATCAGGAGTATTAAGAGGATAACCCATATTTACAGGTTTGTCCCATGATCCGCCTGAGAGCCTGACTGAACTGAAGAGATCATATCCTCCCATGTTGTTGTGGCCCTGTGAGCTGAAAATCAATAATTTATCATGATTTCCGAAAAAGGGTTTGTCTTCATTAAGGCTTGTATTGATAGCTGGGCCCATATTAACTGCAGGTCCCCATTCTCCGTTTACCTTGCCGGATATATAAAGGTCGAGGCCCCCGAAACCTCCGGGTCTGTCAGAAGCAAATACAAGCATGTTGCCGTCTTCCGAGATGGCCGCATGCGATTCCCAGTATTTTGTGTTTATGTTTTTATTTAGTTTAGAAGCTGCAGACCATGTGATTCCCGTGAATGTTGAGGAAAATATGTCGCTGTTTGAATTATCATCCCTTGACATATAAATTGTATTGCCGTCTTTCGACAATGACGAAATATTTATGTCTCCGTCAGTCTGAAGATCAGGATAGATATTAACAGGGCCTGACCATTTATTGTTCTGAAACCGGGAAATCATTATTGCATTGTAGAATTTCAGCGAAGTCATAAATGCAAAAGTTTTCCCGTCAGCAGAGATAAGCGGATTGTAATTGTTTTTTTCATCATTGAATAGTTCCCCTGCATTTTCTGCCGTGAAGCTAATTGGGGTGTTCATCAGGGCTTTTGCTGTTTCGCACACGTGAATTTCATGATCAATGAACTCCAGGTTTTCCTTGTCATCAGGAAGCAGTGTTTCCCTGTATCTTGCAAACACTTCCCTGGCTTTGTCGAAGTTATAATTGATCCTGTATGCCCTTGCAAGTTCGTAAAGGGCATCATAGGGGGCGGCAGTCTGGGTTACTGTGCCTTCTTTCCTGCGTGCAGACATATTTTCAGCTGCAGCCTCCAGATATCTTACAGCAAGGTCTTTCTTCCCGGGGATATTCAGGTAACATACACCTATCTGAAAAGCAATATTTGCATTGTTGCTGCGCTCCTGGTATATCTGCAGGTATAGATTGAGCGCTTCTGAATATTCTTCATTCATGAAGAAGTATTCAGCCTCCAGGAAAGTATTCTGGAGTTGCCTGTTATCCTGTGCATGAAGGTAAGTCGGAATAATAAATGTAAACAGGAAGAATACAGTTTTTCTGATCATCGTCAATGTTTTAGACAAGCAAAATTATCTAAAAACTGTATCTAATCCAATACCTGCAGGACTCTTTATGGTAAAAGATTTATTTATTCAGTTTTTTTCTTCTTTTTCCCTGTTCTGTAAAGGAAGAAGAAAAGTATTCCTGCTCCTATAAACAGCCAGATTATCCATAGTTTTCCTTTCTCCCTGAATTCTTCCTGATTTGCTCTTATCGTTTCAGCAGGAAGATCCTTTTCTGCTGTAAGATTGGCAATTGCCTTGTAAAGAGCTTCTTCAGGGTATTTACCCTTGTTTTTGTCTGAAAGAAGGAACAACAGAAGGTCTCTTGGAGTTTTTATATTTTCCTTATCAAGGTCAATTGATTTCAGGAATGACAGCAGGGGTTCATCAGCGTTTTGAATAAGCTGCTGCAGATATTCTTCGGCACTCATGTCAGGCAATGCTGTGAGTGAGAGCATTATTTCAGCAAACCTGTTTACAGAAAGGCCTCGTTTTATAATCTCATCACGGAATGCACTGATCCACTTATCTCTTAGTTTAATGTTCTGAAGATCAACTGCTTTGACGGCCTCTCTGATTATTGTGCTATCCTTTGAAGAATCGCTGTATGCAAGAATTTTATTTCTGATTACCGTTATGGCAGGATCAGTACCTGACAAGATCTGATTTGCAAGTTTAGAAAGGTCTTCAGGTTTTATCCGTCCTTCACTTTTTGATGCAATATATTCCTGCAGGTCAGTCCATGATTTCAGACCGAGTTCATTTATGTCGATGCCTTCAAGTATTGTTTTCAGCTCTCCTGTTGCATATTTTGCCATAAGGTCAACAGCAGCCTGGGTAAGTATATTTTCATTGAGGGCTACCTCCAGGGCAAGCTTGTCTACTTCCTCAGGATTGAGACCCTTCTTAATGGCCTCTTCCTTAAGATAGGCTATAAGGTCGTCTGTCTTGCCGAATTGCAGCTTGTCGGTTTTTGTGTTATTAATCATTTCAGCCAGCTCACCGTCAGCATTCTTTGCAAGAAGCGATTTAAGAGCCTTGACCTGTTTGTCTGAAATTATGTGAGTGTACTCGGGTCGCTGAACAACAGGCTTTCTGACATAATCTTTCTCTCTTGTAATAAAAATGTCAGTAGAGGTGACGTTATTGAATTTATCTGTCAGTGTGAACACTATCCTGTTGTTTCCTTCGCGGGGAACTACATTATAGTAAAAAACAGAATCATTAACAACATAGCTTTCTGTTGATATAAGTGAATCGCCCACCCAGTGCTCAATTTTCAGAAGAGAGCCGGGTTCAACCTTCAGGGGTATTGTCACTGAGTTACCCTTTGCCACTGTAACTTTTGAGCTGCTTTCAACCCTGAGGTCAGCAGTGAAATCTGTTCTCGGCAGGACAGTATTATCTATTGTTATACTGTCATTTTCAAGGTCAATAGGAAGGTTCAGGTCTCTTTCAATTCTCTTTGCACCCTCACCTTCGAAGGTAACTTTGTAATTGCCCTGGGGTAACTGAAATTCATATTCTCCTGTCGTGGGATTGGAATAGACAACAACAACCTGGTTGGGATCACTTACCTTTATTGCGCTGATCCTCACGCTGTCTTTGTAGTTGGAAAGCAGATCAGCGATCCTTGCAAATCCTTTTACTGTATATTTTCTGGGATGCTGATCGGAGAATATCTCAACATGGTAAATGTCTTCCTTGCCAAATCCCTGGGGTCTGTCGACTGCATAATAAGCTTCATAGCCCTCTCCGGAGGGTTTGAAGAACACATCATCGTCGGTACTGTTGATCGGGTAACCCATGTTCAGAGGCACTGACCATTCTCCGTTATCGAGTACTGTTGAATAGAATACGTCATATCCTCCCATGTTGAAGTGGCCTCTTGAGCTGAAGAACAGGGTTTTGTCATCCTTGCTCAGGAAGGGAGATTCCTCGTTATAAATTGTGTTAATTACCGGGCCCAGGTTAAGAGGTGTACCCCAGTCGCCTGAAGTGTCCCTTTTTGAAACGTAGATATCGAGGCCTCCGATTGATCCTTTCCTGTTGCTTGTGAAATAAAGCTTCCTGTCGTCATGAGAGACCGTAGCATGCGACTCCCAGAATTTTGTGTTTATGTTGTCATTGAGCTTTACAATAGGATTCCATCTGCCATTTGCAAATGTTGAGGTATATATTATTCCATCATAGTCAAGAGAACTGTACAGGTATAATGTATTTCCGTCCTTCGAGATAGAGGTGGGAAAATAGTCACGGTCAACCTGAAGTATCTCGTTCATGTTCAACGGACCTGACCATTTTCCATCCTGTTTTGTAGAGTAAAGTATAGCATCGTAGAAGGCTTCACTTTTGGAATAGACAAGCACATCGTTATTGTCGGATACAACAGGATTGAATTCTGCATTTGACTCATTTATAAGCTCTCCAAGATTATCCATCTTCACATAGAGCGGTCTGCTCATCAGCTCCTTTGCATTCAGACACGACTGAATCTGCAGTTCAACAACTGCGGTATCATATACTTTTGAATCCAGATTCTGCTTGAACATTTCATAAGTTTCAAGCGCCTTGTCGAGCTGGTTATTTATCCTGTAGGCATTTGCAAGATAGTACAGGGCGTCAAAGGGAGCTCCCTTTTCCTTGAAATTACCCTCCTTGTATTCCGGATTTATGTTTTTAACTGCATCTTCGAGAAAACTGATTGCCTTATCCTTTTCACCAGATATATTAAGGTAACACTGACCTATCCTGTATTTGAAATTGTTATTTGTAGGATAGCTTTTGAGCAGCTGTGTATATATGGGAAGAGCGTCCTTGTATGATTCAAAGAGAATCCAGCTCTCTGCTTCGTAAAAATTATTCCTGTTTTCGATTCTTGCCTGGGAATAGGTTTTAGGAAAACCAAAGGCAAAAAGCGTCAGCGTAAGCAGAAGAATTCTTTTCATAGAAGATTTCAAAATGACCTGTTTTTAATTCATTATTTGCTACAGCGTGGAAGCAACCCCCTTATATTATAAAACACTGGAAATCGGTCTAAATTTCCAGTTAAAACTACTAATATAACAGAATTTTACCAAAAAGAAGAATTTAAGGTGAATTCCTTTTACCAAATAGTTGCTATTTTACATGAATCACGCCTGACAAATGATGAACGGATCAGCTGCCCTGAAGCTTCAAATCAATTCAGAGAGTTATGCCGGGAGAGTAGTTTTCAAGAATATCCTTTATACCTGAAAGAAACTTTCCTGCAAGTGCTCCGTCAATAACCCTGTGGTCGTAACTGAGCGAAAGGATTACAATCTGCCTTATTGCTATCATGTCTCCTTCCGGTGTTTCAACAACTGCCGGTGTTTTCCTAATCACCCCGGTACCGAGAATTGCTGCCTGGGGCTGGTTAATTATGGGAGTTCCGGCTAAATTGTTGTAGGTACCGTAATTTGTTATTGTGAATGTACCTCCAGTAATATCCTCTGGTTTAAGCCTGTTTGTCCTGGCTCTTTCGGCAAGGTCATTTACTGCCCTTGCAAGTCCTGTCAGGTTCTTCTCATTTGCATTTTTTATTACGGGCACAATCAGATTTCCGTCAGGCAATGCAGTTGCCATTCCTATGTTGATGTTCTTTTTCCTGATAATGTTGTCACTGTCAACAGAGATGTTTATCATCGGAAATTCATAAAGGGCTCTTGCTGCAGCATCAATGAAAATTGGCGTAAGCGTAAGTTTCTGACCTTCAGCAGCATAGAACTTGTCCTTGATTGAATTTCTCCAGTTTACAAGCCTTGTTACATCAACATCGATAAAGGATGTTACGTGAGGTGAGGTGCGTTTCGACATAAGCATGTGATCAGCAATGAGTTTCCTTACCCTGTCCATCGGAATTATTTCATCTCCGCTGCCTGTTGACTGAATATACCTTTTCTCCTGTTTTTCGTCAGGAAGTGTTTTGATCTCTGCTGTTTTTTCCGGTTTTTTCCTTTCGGCAAGCAGCTTCAGAATATCATCTTTTGTTATTCTGCCATCCATGCCGGTTCCGCTGATCAGGTCAAGATCTGTGTAGCTTATTCCCTCGGAGGCTGCAATGCTCCTGACGAGAGGGGATATGAATTTGCCTGAGGGAGTCCGGCTTTTCATAAGCCTTGAAACAGAAGTAGTTTCATTTTTCTCTTTTCTTGTTTCTTCAACTGTTTCCCTGACCCTGTTTACTTCCCTGTCAATTTTAACGAGATCCTCATCAGACGGAGTGTCATTATTCTCAATTACAGCAATTATATCGCCAACTTTTGCAACTGTTCCTTCAACTGCTATTAATCTGACAATTGTTCCTGAAGCAGGTGATGGCACTTCCGAGTCAACCTTGTCGGTGGCAACTTCCACTATAGGATCATCCTCCTTAACAGCAGAACCTTCCTTTACGAGCCATTTATTAACAGTCGCCTCAATTATCCCTTCTCCCATAGCCGGCAAAACAACATTCATCCTAGCCATTTCCGATCTTTTTGAATTGTAAATAAAAAATGTGTATCAGGAATCTTTAATATAATCCGGGAATCACTTGAAAATCAATTTATTTACCCCATCCCCAAGGGGAGTAAATTGATTTTCTTCGCTCCCCTTGGGGTCGGGGTAAACGAAGAAAATCAATGAGATATACTGTATGATTCCTGATACTCAATTTATGAAATACAGAATACCTGTACTCTTAAAACAACAGATCAGCTGTTTTGTTTAAAGATGTATTTAACAATCTGGTGACCCGGGAGTCTTTGAGAATCTTACTGATTGTTTACTGATGATAGGGATTCCTGTTGTTTATGGCTCTTCCAAGTGTAATCTCATCAGTGTATTCAAGCTCATCACCTATTGCAACACCTCTTGCAAGGGTTGTAAGTATTATATCGTATTTGCTGAGCCTTTTATAAAGGTAGAAATTGGTTGTGTCGCCCTCCATTGTTGTGCTGAGTGCAAAAATCACTTCGGCAATGCCGCCAGCCTTAATTTTTTCCTCGAGACTGTCGATTTTGAGGTCAGATGGGCCTATGCCATCAACTGGAGAAATTATGCCGCCAAGAACATGATACAGTCCCCTGAACTGTCTTGTGTTTTCAATTGCCATGACATCCTGGATGTTTTCAACAACACAGATCAGAGACCTGTCTCTTTTCTCATCTGCACATACAGAGCACAATTCCGTATCGGAAATATTATGACACGAACGGCAGTAGTGTATCTCTTCGTGCAGCTTCAGAATGCTTTCACCGAATCTTTTTACTTCCCCCGCATCTCTCCGGAGCAGGTTCATTACAAGCCTGAATGCAGTCTTGCGCCCGACACCGGGAAGTGAAGCAAATTCATTAACTGCATTTTCAAGCAGCCTTGAAGGATACTCTGTGTAGGCCATATTCCAAATATTTGGATACAAAATTAGCTCAAATTTACACCTGTATGCAAAACAGTTCTTTTTCCGTACACTTTTTTTTACAATCTTGCAGACAAATCAAAATATAATGACTCCACTTTTAATACTTTCAATTTTTATTGCATATACTGTATTATTGTTTGCAGTTACCTGGATCACGGCAAGAAAAGCCGATAACCAGTCCTTTTTTATTGGTAACAAGGTGTCGCCCTGGTTCGTTGTTGCGTACGGAATGATCGGGGCTTCATTGTCGGGAGTCACTTTCATGTCGTTGCCGGGCTGGGTGAAGGACACACAGTTCAGCTACATGGTTGTTGTATTCGGATACCTCTTCGGATATTTTGTTATTGCCACTGTGCTTATGCCCTTGTATTACAGGCTGAAGCTGACCTCAATATATTCTTATCTCAACCAGAGATTCGGATTCTGGTCATATAAAACCGGGGCAGGTTTCTTCATAATCTCACGTACTCTTGGAGCTTCGCTGAGGATGTATCTGGTTATCAGTGTTCTGCAGATTTTTGTTTTTGATGAATGGAATGTTCCCTTCTGGATCAATGTGCTTATTTTCATTTTGCTCATAATACTTTATACAATGAAAGGTGGCATCCGGACTATAATCTGGACTGATACACTTCAGACCACTTTCATGCTTCTTGCGGTAATACTTTCAGTAGTTTACATAAGTAAGGATTTAAACATATCAATATCTGATCTTTTTGTTCAGGTAAAGGAAAGCGGAGCTTCACGAATGTTCATTACCGACTGGACAAATGAGAGGTTTTTCCTTAAACAGTTCTTCAGTGGTATGTTTATTACTATTACAATGACCGGGCTTGACCAGGAGATGATGCAAAAGAATCTGAGCTGCAGAAACCTCAGGGATGCTCAGAAAAATATTTTCACCTTCAGCGGGATTCTTGTTTTTGTAAACCTTTTGTTCCTGTTCCTCGGTGCAATTCTTCTGATCTATATTCAGGCCAGAGGCATAAGTGTGGCATCAAGTGACGAATTGTTCCCCACAGTAGCGGTAAGGCACCTGGGGCCTGTCGCAGGTCTTGTTTTCTTCATCGGACTTATTTCTGCAGCCTTTCCCAGTGCCGATGGAGCACTTACATCGCTTACAACATCTATAAGCATTGACTTCCTGGGCCTCGACGAGAAGAAAGGCATTAGTGAAAAGGCTAAAACAAGAATACGTTATATTGTGCACCTGTCAATTGCAGTTGTATTTTTTATCGCCGTTCTGATATTCGGAATGCTCGATGACAAGGCTGTGATTGACAAGCTGTTCACGATTGCAGGTTATACTTACGGACCTCTTCTTGGATTGTACTCTTTCGGCTTGTTTACAAAACGGGTTGTCCGGGATAAGCTCACACCTTATATAGCTGTATTTTCACCCGTAGCCTGTTATATCCTGAGCACTTATTCAGAGGTTCTTTTCAACGGATATAAATTCGGATTTGAGCTGCTGTTGCTGAATGGTCTGATCACATTTACCGGTCTGTTTATTTTCAGCAGGAAAAAGTCAGCTGAGATCTGATTATCAGAACCTTGAGGCTCCGCTCTGCTGCCTGAATCCGCCATTATTGTTCATGTCGGAATTCTGACCGGGATTGTTCATATCCTCTTCGTCTTCCTCAGGCTCTGGTTGAATGATTACACGTCTGGTCCTGAAGGGAATGCTCCAGATAATATAGTAATTAACACCCGGGCTGAATGATTTTGAGCCATTGCCATAGCCCGGCAGATAAACAGGTTTCTGATGTCTGCCTGTTCCTGGATCTATCATCTTCCTGAGGCTGACAGTCCAGCCCATGCTTATATTCTTTATGAATTCAGCCCTGACGCCGGGGGTGAACTCAATGTATTGTGCCCATTCATCAGTACGAGGTACCTTCGTTACTGTTCTCCCCCAGTAGTTTTCAGTTGTTATTTCCGGTATTTCGTATGTAAAGTGGCTCATGCCATATCTTATTCCCATACCTACAAAATATTTACCCTGCGACTTGTCTGCTTTCAGAAGATTGAAATCAAGTCCGGCCTTGTAATAAGTTCCGTTAGTTGTGTAATTGTACAGAAGGAAGCTTGTATCCCTGTATCTCTTGTAGCTGTGATCAGTTTTTCCCAGGGAAAGAACGGCCGAAACCCTTTCATTAAGGTCCGCGCTGACAGTAAACTCAAGATTTGTCCTTTCTTTTTCGTAGAAGTATTTCGTTGAACCAAGCAGCTCAAAACCCAGCCGTACCTTCATTGGAAACATGATTGTGTCCTGGGCACCGGCTTGTTGCCAGAAGCTGTTGAGCAGCAGTGTGATACTAATAATATATACGTAAATTCTCGACATTCTGTGTTGTGACATTAGGGTCGACCCTGGCAAGTGAGTCAATATTGTTCCTTGTAAATATTACAGTGTCCAGAGTATGGAACATTGAGTACCCGCATTCTTTTGAGATAAGGTGAGGATAGCTCCAGTAAATGAATTCGATTGTATCGGTAATGCCATTTATTTTTATTATGAATTTTGCATAATCAGCCGAATCTTTCAGGGGTATCAGAGCCGGCTGGGTTATTGTTGCCTTTTCGTAAACCTTTACGGCCATGCCTTCACCATAAAGGGTAAGGCTGTCGGGTACAGTCTTAGCGCCCGAGCTGTAACTGTAAAGGCCTGATTTAACGAAAGCTGTGGTTTCGTCGGTGCATGAGATATCGACACAGGAATTAAGTCCCGGCAATAAAGCGGTGAAGATAAGGACAAGGATTACACTCAGCTGTCTGCTCATTATTTTCTTAAAGTACCGAAAATACAAAATTAACTTAGTCATTTCCAAACAGCATGAGTCACACATGTTAAAAGAACGTATTAAAAAAGCTTTTATGATTTATTCACAATGGCAAATGCCTTTTCAATAGCCTTTTGTATTCCTTCAGGGTTTTTTCCTCCCGCTGTAGCAAGGAAGGGCTGTCCGCCTCCGCCTCCGTTGATTTCCGTTGAAATCTCCCTGATTATAGATGCGGCATTTAAATTCCTGTCCTTAACAAGGTTATCGCTGACCATTACGGCCAGGTTTGCTTTACCTCCGGATTCGGAGCCAATTACAACAACCGAGTTCTCAGAGTTCTTTCTGAAGCTGAAGGCAATATTTTTGAGAGTGTCAGCTGAATCAACATCAATTCTTCCTGAAATAAAGCTGATATTGTTCACTTTGACAGCCTTCTCAGTGAGTTCCTTTATTATTTCACCAGCAGCTTTCGTCTCATATTTTTCAATTGTTTTCCTGAGGGCAGAATTCTCTGCAATTAGCTTTTCAACACTATCTTTCACGTTTCCAGTGCTTTTGACAAGTCCGGCAATATCATCAATAAGTGAAAGCTTTTCATTTACATATTCAAGCGCTTTTTGTGCAGTAACTGCTTCAATTCTACGTATTCCGGCAGCTACAGCGCTTTCTGAAACTATCTTGAAAAAGCCTATCCTTCCTGTTGCTTCTACGTGAGTGCCTCCGCACAGTTCCACTGAATCGCCGAATTCAACAACCCTGACCTTATCGCCATATTTCTCACCAAAAAGGGCCATGGCTCCTTTTGCCCTGGCTTCTTCCATCGGAATGCCGTTGGCAACCTGTCTTGAATTATTTTCGCGGATCAGGCTGTTTACAAGATCCTCAATCCTTTGCAGCTCTTCCCCTGAAGGTTTGCTGAAATGGCTGAAGTCAAAACGCAGCCTGTCAGCGGTGACAAGTGATCCCTTCTGTTCAACATGAGTTCCAAGAACCTTTCTGAGAGCCTGGTGAAGCAGATGTGTTGCGGTATGGTTGTTGGCGGTCATCTCCCTCTTTCCGAGGTCAACAACAGCCCTGAATTTAAGTGTTGCATCAGCAGGTACTGCTTTTACAAGATGTATTATAAGGTTATTTTCCTTCACGGTATCATAAACTGCTATCCGTTCTTTTTCCGACTGAAGGAATCCGGTATCGCCTGCCTGACCTCCGGATTCGCCGTAGAAGGGGGTTCTGTCAAGCACAATCTGAACTGTATCTTTGCCCTTTACCTTAACCTTTCTGTATTTGGTGATATGAACATCATCCTCTGTTCTGTCATAACCTGTGAATATGGTTCCTTCCGTTTCCATGACAGTTACCCAGTCAGCAGTTTCAACAGCTGCATCTTCGCGGGAACGTTCTTTCTGCTGTTTCATTTCCTTCTCAAATCCCTTTGTGTCAAGGTCCATGTTGTGTTCCCTGAGGATGAGCTGAGTGAGGTCAACAGGAAAGCCGAAGGTGTCATAAAGTTCAAAGGCTGCCCTGCCCGGCATTACTTTTTTATTTTCATTTTGCAGGTCGGCAACAAGCCTGTCAATAAGTTTAAGTCCCTTTCCGAGAGTTTTGAGGAAAGCAGTCTCCTCCTCGTGGATTATTTTTTTAATGTTTTCTTTTCCGGAAACAAGTTCAGGATAATGTTTGCCCATTGTATCAGCAAGCACGTCAACAAGCCTGTAAATGAAAGGTTCTTCCATTTCAAGGTTGTTGTAGCCGTATCGCACTGCCCTTCTAAGTATTCTTCTTATTACATAACCTGCCTTGTTGTTTGATGGTATCTGCCCGTCAGCTATTGAGAATGAGACAGCCCTGAGGTGATCTGCAATGACTCTCATTGCAACATCCCATTTTGGATTACTGCCGTATATTTTTCCTGTTATGGATGAGATTTCCTTTATAACAGACTGGAAGATGTCAGTGTCGTAATTCGATTTTTTGCCCTGGACTATCATGCAGAGCCTTTCAAATCCCATTCCTGTATCAACGTGTCTCGCAGGCAGTTGTTCAAGTGAACTGTCAGCCTTCCTGTTATACTGAATAAACACGAGGTTCCACACTTCAATTACATGTGGATGTCCTTTGTTGACAAGCTCTTTTCCGGGTATTTTCCTCCGTTCTTCATCATCCCTTATGTCGACATGAATCTCAGAGCATGGTCCGCAGGGACCTGTTTCACCCATCTCCCAGAAATTATCCTTTTTTGAACCTTCGATTATCCTTCCCTCAGGTTTTGTGAAGCATTTTGACCAGTAAGAGAAAGCCTCATCATCGCGGGGAACATTTTCACCGGGGCTGCCTTCAAAAATTGTTGCATACAGCCGGTCCTCAGGAATGCCAAGTGTATGCACAAGGAATTCCCAGGCCCATTCAATCGCTTCCTTTTTAAAATAATCACCAAATGACCAGTTGCCAAGCATTTCAAACATTGTATGATGATAGGTGTCGTGACCGACTTCCTCAAGATCATTGTGTTTGCCTGAAACCCTGAGACATTTCTGTGAATTGGCAATCCTTTTCTGCCCGGCCTGCTGATGCCCAAGAAAAATATCCTTGAACTGGTTCATTCCTGCATTTGTAAACATCAGTGTGGGGTCGTTTTTTACGACCATCGGTGCTGATGGTACAATTGCATGATTTTTTGAGGAAAAGAACTCAAGAAATAGACGGCGAAGGTCCTGTGATTTAATGTTATTTATCATACTGACAGAAATAGGCCTGAAATTTGGCTTGTAAAATTAATTTTTTTGATTTAGATTTGTCGATTGCGTGTATAATTTTTCAAAAAGGGATTGCTTTTGTTTAGAAACCGCAAGTATATACTTGATATGTCCGATCTGCAGTTCAAGCAGATTAGGCTGCCTTTTAAAAAGAGGCTGATGAGGACATTTTTATGGTTTATGGCATCAGTTATGATGACCTTAGTATATGTATTTCTCTTCCGGAGCCTTTTTGGATCGCCAAAGGAAAAACTTCTTGAGCAACAGGTTGAAAATCTTAAACTTCAGTTTTCGCTTGCAGGCAGGGAGCTGGATCGCTCACTTGAGGAGCTGAACAGTTTCAGGCTTTCAGATGAAATACGTTACAGGCCCATACTTGATATGGATTCCATTCCCGGAACATACAGGAAGGCCGGCTTCGGTGGTGTTGACAGGTACCGGGAACTGGCAGGATATGCAAATTCCGACCTCCTGATCTTATACCGCTCAAAAATAGATGTCATAACAAGCATGGCCAGGGTTCAGAAAGAATCCTACAGCGCAATTGCAGAAAGGGCAACAGAGTGGAAGATAGAAATGGATCATCAGCCGATGATAAGCCCTGTTGATGTTAAATTCCGCCTTGGTGACGGATTCAAGTTCAGAGAAAAACATCCTGTTCTCGGTACCCCGCGAATGCACTATGGTCAGGATTTTGAAGTGCCTTACGGAACAGATGTACATGCCACCGGCAATGGTACTGTTATTGAAGCCGGTTGGAATTCAATGGGTTTCGGAAATTTTGTTATAATTGACCACGGCTACGGTATTCGTACAACTTATGGGCACCTCAGCAGGATTAACGTTCCCAAGGGCCTGAAAGTGAAAAGGGGCGATCTTATAGGACAGAGCGGCAATACCGGTACTTCATCCGGACCTCATTTGCATTACCAGATTGATCAGTTCGGTCAGCACAGAAATCCAATATATTTCTTCAATAACGATATGTCAGCTGATGAGTACAATGAAATGATACAGGTACTTGCATCAAAAGGGAGGTTGAGATAATCTTAATTATCCGGCAGAGTTACTGACAAGCTCTGTTATTTTTCAAATTTCTTCATTATTGCTTATATTTGTCCGGTTATGCCGAGAACGAAGTATAAATTCAATCCTGAATCACTTAGTTTTGACAAAGTGAGGCTTGGTATCAGGGATATACTCCTGAGATTTATGGCTTTTTTCATCGGATCGGTTATTATCGCACTCATTTACTGGCTTGTGTTCGCCGTGTTTTTTGATTCTCCAAAAGAAAAAGCACTAGAAAGGGAAATTGAACAACTCACCCTGCAGTATGAAATGATAAACAGGGAAATGTCGAATGTTGAAAAAGTGCTCGACGATCTTCAGAAAACCGATGATAACCTTTACCGTACAATCTTTGAAGCAGAACCGATACCGGTCACCTTGCGTGAAGGAGGAGTAGGTGGTGTTAACAGGTATAAAAACCTTGAAGGATACAGTAATTCCGATCTTGTTATTGAAACCACTTCAAGGCTCGATAAGATAAGGAAGAGGATCTACCTCCAGTCAAAATCTTTTGATGAACTGATTCAGCTTGCCAAACGAAAAGAAGACATGCTGAAGTCTGTTCCTGCCATCCTGCCAATTGCTAATGAAGATCTGACAAGGACAGCCTCAGGTTACGGATTAAGGGTGCATCCTATTTATAAGATAATAAAGTTTCACAGCGGAATGGACTTTACCGCGCCTGCAGGAACCGATGTTTATGCTACCGGCGATGGCGTTATTGCTTCAGTTCAGTCCTCTCAACGCGGACTGGGGAAGAATATAATCATTGACCATGGATTTGGTTATATGAGCATCTACGCTCACCTCAGCAATTTCAATGTGAGGCCGGGACAGAAAGTAAGAAGAGGAGATGTGATAGGATATGTTGGCAACACCGGAACATCAGTGGCAAATCATCTTCATTATGAGATCAAGCTGAACGGAAGGAATGTTGACCCGGTGAATTACTATTTTGAGGATCTGTCACCATCAGAATATGAGAGAATGATTGAGATCGCCTCAAAAACCGGTCAGTCGTTTGACTAGTAACATTTATTCAGTTATATAAGATGCCCTACAAGGAAAGGAAAGTGGAAAAGCTCTATTATGCCATCGGAGAGGTGGCCGGGATGCTTAATGTGCCTGTTTCAACAGTACGTTTCTGGGAAAACGAATTTGATATTCTGAAGCCTATGAAGAACAAGAAAGGCAACAGGCTTTTCACTCAGGCTGATGTTAAGAACCTGAAAATGATTCATCATCTTGTTAAGGAAGAGGGCATGACACTGGATGGAGCCAGAAAAAAACTATCAGGAAAGTATGAGGAGGCTGATTTTAAATATGAGATAGGTGAATCACTGAAGAATATCAAATCAATGCTCCTGGAGATACGAGACAGCATTTAAAAGCTTTTACTTCACTCATTATCATATAATTCTTAAAGAATGCAGGCTTGCGGTTGCAGTTAATCCGCAGGCAGGCATTGCTGATTAAAAGCATGAAACTTAAAGAACTTACTTCATATCTCGATTCAGTTATTCCCCTGGCTTTCCAGGAAGATTATGATAATTCAGGCTTGCAGGCAGGCGATGAGGAAACTGAAATAACATCAGCCCTGCTGACACTTGACGTAACAATGGAAGTGATGCAGGAGGCTGCCGGGAGCAACTGTAACCTGATTATTTCACATCACCCTGTAATATTTTCAGGACTAAAAAGTATCAGCGGGAAGAGCAATACTGAAAAGATAATTCGCAGGGCTATTGAAAATAATATTGCAATATATTCTGCCCATACAAACCTCGACATTTTCAGCGGAGGAGTAAGCAAAAAGATGGCAGATAAACTGAAGCTGAAGAATGTCAGGGTTCTTTCTCCACTGAAAGGCAGAGTTTTAAAACTTGTAACCTTTGTTCCAGAAAGTCATCTGGATTCGGTCAGGGAAGCTGTTTTTGCTGCCGGTGCGGGAGTAATAGGAAAATATGACAAATGTTCTTTCACTCTAGAAGGGACAGGCAGCTTCAGGGGAGGTGAAGGAGCAAAGCCCTTCGCAGGACAACCCGGACTACTTCATTATGAAAAAGAAACAAGGTTTGAAACAGTAATGCTCTCTCATCTGAGGAGCAGGGTAATTAAGGCTCTGCTTGATTCCCATCCCTACGAGGAAGTTGCATACGACATCTATTCGCTTGATAATGATAATGTTGATATAGGTCTTGGCTGCATTGGAGAAACTGAAAATGAGCTGACTGAAACTAAATTCCTTGAAAGAGTTGCAGAGGTTTTTTCAGCAGATGGAATCCGTTATTCAAAGCCAGCAGGGAGGAAAATAAGGAAAATAGCACTGTGCGGAGGAGCAGGGGCATCACTACTGAAGGATGCAATAAAATCGGGAGCTGATGCTTATGTTACAGGAGATGTTAAATATCATGTCTTCCAGGATGCCGCTGACAGAATATTTCTTGTTGATACAGGCCATTATGAGAGCGAAAAATTCTCATCAGAGATATTATATGATCTAATTATCAAAAAATTCCCTAAATTTGCAGTCCGGTTTTCAGAAACAAATACGAATCCGATAAATTATTTGCAGAGATGGAAAAAGTGAAAGCACATGAATCAGAAATTTCAGTTGAGGAAAGATTAAGAGCGTTATATAGTCTTCAGCTTGTTGATTCTGAAATAGATAAAATAAAAACTCTGAGAGGTGAACTTCCTCTTGAAGTACAGGACCTTGAGGATGAAATAGCAGGTCTCGAGACCAGGCTGGGCAATTTTAAGGATGAGGTTGTAAACCTTGAAAAGGCTGTCGCAACAAAGCATAATGAGATTGCTGCATCTGAAGCCCTGATAAAAAAATATGATGAACAGCAGAAAAATGTACGTAACAACCGTGAATATGATTCTCTTTCAAAAGAAATAGAATACCAGAATCTCGAAATTGAATTGTACAATAAGAAGATAAGGGAATTCAATATTCAGATTGAGGAGAAGAAAGTTGTTATTGCTGAGTCGGAAAGTCTTCTTGGTGAAAGAAAGACTGACCTGGAGAACAAAAAGTCAGAACTTGATGAGATAATATCGGATACACAGAAAGAGGAAGAAGGACTTTACAAGAAATCAGAAAAGGTTGAAACTATAATTGAAGAGAGGCTTCTTACAGCATATAAGAGGATCCGTTCAAATGCCCGTAACGGTTTGGCAGTAGTTCCTGTACAGAGAGATGCATGTGGCGGTTGCTTCAACCAGATTCCTCCACAGAGACAGCTCGACATCAGATCGCGGAAGAAGATCATTGTCTGCGAGTATTGTGGTCGTATTCTTGTTGATGATGAGATAATTAAGGAAGGTCATATCTGATCTTCTGAATGAATGAAAAAGAAGGGGGCGGAATGATGCCCTCTTTTTTTTTACCTTTACATCAATAATATCTAAAATCACATGTCTGATTCCGAATTCAAGAGAAGTGTGGCGGAAGGAATACCTGATGAACTGCCGGAACTCAAACCCCGCGACATTAAGATAAATCATGCTCCTAAAAGAAAGAAAATATTATCGACTGAAGAGAAGAAGCTTGCTCTGAAGAATGCACTTAGATATTTTCCTCAGAAATTTCATGCTGTGCTGGCTCCCGAGTTTGCTTCTGAGCTTGAAAATTACGGCCGGATATACATGTATCGTTTCAGGCCTGACTATGAGATAAAAGCCAGGGCAATAAACGAATTTCCCCATAAATCGGAGAGCGCTGCTGCAATAATGCTGATGATTTCAAATAATCTTGACAATGCAGTTGCCCAGCATCCGCATGAGCTGATAACATACGGTGGTAACGGTGCTGTTTTCCAGAACTGGGCCCAGTACAGGCTTACTATGAAATATCTGTCGGAAATGACAGATAATCAAACACTTGTTGTGTATTCGGGACATCCGTTAGGTCTCTTCCCTTCAAAAAAGGATGCTCCCAGGGTTGTTGTGACAAACGGCATGGTGATACCGAATTATTCAACCCAGGATCACTGGGAGAAATTCAATGCACTTGGCGTTTCACAATATGGCCAGATGACTGCAGGGTCATATATGTACATCGGCCCACAGGGAATAGTGCATGGAACCACAATTACTATCCTGAATGCTGCCAGGATGCATCTTGGAAATGATCTGAGGGGCAGGATCTTCCTGTCTTCAGGTCTGGGAGGAATGTCAGGAGCACAGCCAAAGGCGGCAAAAATTGCAGGAATGATCTCAGTGATTGCCGAAATGAATCCAAAGGCTATTGAAACCCG
>ERZ1645192.788-NODE-788-length-26511-cov-11.451051_pt1 | contig 26511 bp, 25 predicted proteins | sample MGYA00575354_ERZ1645192 | MGnify/ENA primary metagenome ERZ1645192 (study PRJEB40844, sample SAMN11349763) | freshwater sediment metagenome | isolation source: river sediment | host: Sediment | place: India: Faizupur Khadar , New Delhi | collected 2017-02-21 ... | reverse complement strand
GCTCGTCGCCCCTCGACTTCGGGCTGATGCCCTCAGTAACCGGGGGCTCCTCGCTAGTCCCCGGTTCTCTGGAGATTGCTGACGGTTGACCGTGCTCGACTCCACTCCCTCCGGTCCGTTCCGCTCGCACCGTCTCCCTGGTCTTTCATCCTAGACTGTTGGCAACGAGGACGCCCGTGATTTCGTCGCAGGCTCCTCATCACCGGCTGCACCATCCCACTCCTCGCGGACCGTTGCACGGACCGCTCGTCGCTGTTGCATGAGGTACTGTGACAATCCACAGCATGCCCCAGACAAGGGTATGGCCCGAAGGGCATCCATCATGATCACAGCCTCTCCCGTGGGGAGAGGAGGAGGCCGTCCCATCAGGGCGAGGAGCGAAGGGGGTAGCAGTGCCCCCCTGGAAGCGACGAGAGGCCGGGAGAGTGGGAAACTGGCGACGCATCAGGAAAGATGGATTTGTCGCATCAACCAAAGTGTGAACCATGCGGGATTACATAATTACGCGTCATCGAAATTTGGGTGATCTGTCAGACAGAGGGATGGGGGTATCGGGAGAGATCATGGCGTTCCTGCCTATTGGAGTTCGCCAAGATGGAGCGCCTGAAAGAGCTCAGAGATTGCAGCGAGGGTCTTATAACCCTTGTCAGTAATGATGTAGTCCCCTCTTTCGTGCCGCTGGAGGATCATACCAGCGTCGGTCAGTTTTTTAATATGGAATAGAAGATTTCCTCCGCGGAGACCGGTCAGTTGCGAGATATCAGAAAAAGTCCTTGTCTGAACGGTGAGGGCTTTCAGGATCTGGAACCTTTGGACACTTGCGATAGGTTCGAGGAGATCTTTTACCACAACCCCTTCAGGCACCTCTGCATCAATTCCGGTCGTATCTCTCAAACCATTATAGATACCAAGAGACTGCATCAGGTCCACCTGCTTTTCGAAGAGACGATGAACTTCAGAAAAACAGGTGCCACACCGGTCATAGGGTCCTTTCTTTCGCAGGGCCTTCATCTGTTCCCTGTATGATTGGATTATCTCTTCGGAAACCTGGCCGTCCTTGATATGTCTTGCAGTATTTTGGAGAAAATCCATGAAGAGCTCAAAGCATTTCTCCCGCATCGTGCAGTCATTAATCATATGTGCAGAGAGATTGCTCTTTGCGGTATCGATCTGGTGATTTGTAAACATGTCTGCATAATTCTTCTTGATATCCCCAAGGACGGAATCGACATGCTGTTGGTTTGCCCGCTCGATGAATCGCTTCAGTTCGGCCCGAAGTCCGGATATCTCATGCTTTAACTCTCGAATCTCTGTCAGAGAACCCAGTACTGCTCCCATACTACCACATCACGAACCAAGTTATGTCAAGTGCATATTCATCAGGGTGAGGGTCATTTTTCTGTAGAAATTTCGTTAGTATACTTTAGTGACGCTCAAGTATATAATTATAACACACACACCATAATCCGGTGTGAAAAATGCCGACATGGAAGTACACAGAAAAAGATGTGTCCGCTGCAAAAGCAGAAGAATCTTTGAAAGCGATCAAGAGTGCCTGCTTCGGGTGCGACGTCCACAATGCAGACTGTTCAATCGCGAAGGCCGCTGGTGACGTTTCTGCGATGGCGGAATGTGAGACTCTCTCGGTCCGGGAACAGATTCATGCACAGATCTCTGGGGCACTTGCAGATGCAAAGTTTCCCATCAAATCTCCAAAAGACCTCATCGCTGCATTCCCAAACGGTGCAGACACGACCTGTCAGGTCGGGGATCTTAAGATGACTGCGGGTGAGGCAGGAAAACTGCTGAAGGCATCAGACTTCCCGTTCAAGAGCGCAAAGGAGGTTGCTGATACAATCGTTGACCGGGCAGGCCTGTAAAACTCCTCTTTTTTTATCCACGTCCCCTTCCTCATTTCATTCGAGTGGTGATGGACGAGATAGTAAATTCCATAATTCACTATCATCGATCTACTTCGATTGTTCATCCGCTGAGCCTCTCGTGCAGAAACTGATCTGGCTCAGTCCCGCTCTTTTAAAAGCCCAGCATTGGCGGCAGACGCAGCCTTTCTCGTCCTTAATACATGCACTCTTGCCAAACATCGAAAGACAGTATCCTCCCTTCTCGCCGCAATTAACCCAGCTCGGACACGTCATGCAGATACACATGCCAAGCACCTCATCTGCGTAATTCGCGTTTATTTCCATGTCACCCCTCGATAGTTTTCATACCGACATTGGACAATATAAGTCATTCGAATACTTGTGAGCTGTGGCATCGACTCCTGGAATCTACGAGAGGCCAGGGGAGTGGGGAGGTGCAACACATCAGTGGAGCCAGACTGGCCGCAGCGGCCCGAGCGAGCGCCGGTTACCGAATGCATCAGCACGAGGTCGAGCGCTGCGAGTCACTGAGCGTCAGTTGCTGTACGGAACACAGCGACGAACACGCTGCGAAGCATGGTGCGAGGAGCGGGAAGAGAGCAGCTGCCGGTGAGGAGTGAAACGACGAAGCCGGGAGCGTCATCATACACAACAAACGTTGGGAGAACAGGACCGGTATGTGAGCGGAACGGAATGGAGGAGCACCGGACGAGAGGAGGAGCGGACGGAATGGAGTGGAGACGAACATTCCGGGCCGTCTGAGATCAGTTGCGAACCCTCTGCCGACTATCACATACTCCCTCAAGAGAAATTTTATGCTCTCCGGCAAAGACATAACAATGCTATCTTGGTGATGGAGTTCACCAATCAACCGCAGGTCCTGCTGATAACTCCTACCCGTCCGGTCAGGTGACCGGGATATCCAAACCCAGGAGGAGTATCATGCCCGAACCGACAACAAATCCCCCACCCTTAGTCCAGTCATCTCCCACACTTCTGGATTCCACTCTTAGGGATCTTCCTGCCTTCATGAACCGGGGAATTACCATTCTCCGCGACCTGGGGCACGTCATGGAACCGCAGGAAAAGACCCTGACCGGCCTCAGGGACCGGCTTGCCGAAGGCCGGTTCCAGCTGGCCGTCCTCGGACAGTTCAAACGCGGGAAGAGCACGCTCTTGAACGCCCTGCTGGGTGAGGACATTCTCCCAAGCTCGGTAATCCCCCTTACCGCTATCCCAACCTTCATCCGGTATGGACAGGAGCGCTCCATTCACGTCCACTTCCAGGACCAACGGAAAGAAGAGATCTATCCCTCGGAGAACGCAGACTGGATGAGTAAGACGCTTCTCGGGTATGTCTCTGAAAACGTGAACCCGAAGAATGAGAAAGGAGTCTCCTACGTGGAGATAACCCACCCTTCCTCTATACTCAAGGATGTTGTCCTCATCGATACCCCTGGGATCGGATCGACCCATCGGCACAATACCGAGATGACCCTCAACTTCCTCCCGCAGTGTGATGCCGCTCTCTTCCTGGTATCAGTAGACCCGCCTATTACTGAAGTCGAGGTGGAGTTCCTCCGGCAGGTTCAGGAAAAGGTTGCCCGGGTCTTCTTTGTCCTGAACAAGATCGATTACCTCTCCGAGAGCGAGTGCGAGACTGCACTCGCGTTCCTCAGGAAGATCCTTGCAGAGAGCGTTGGAATAATACCCGACGGCCAGATATTCCCCGTCTCAGCAAAACAGGCACTCGCAGCAAAGGAGAAGGGTGATGCTGCCCTGCTCGCCGCAAGCGGCCTCCCCCGGATTACCGGGCACCTCATCGATTTCCTGGCGCGGGAAAAGAACCGGGTCCTCAGGGAAGCGGTTGGGGGAAAGGCATTCGATGTCCTCTCTGACACCTCACTCCAGGTCAACCTGGAGATGCGGTCCCTCCAGATGCCCATCACCGACCTCGAACAGCGTCTTGCCCTTTTCCAGAAGAAGATTGACGAAGCGAAACGGGAACGCCAGCACACTCAGGACATCCTGAACGGTGATCACAAGCGGGTCGTTGAGCTCCTCGAAGACGGGTGTGCTGCGTTGCGGGAGACCTCGAAACACCACCTGGAAACCGTTGCAGCAGCAGCGATCTCATCCACAAGGGAGCTGGATGCCCAGGTCGCGGAAGACGCGATTGCCCAGGAGATCCCGGTCTACTTTGAGCATACTCTCGGGGAAGTCACCGGCAAATTCGACAGGGAACTGATCGCAATCCTGTCCGGTCACCAGCAACGGGCGGCCGCACTGGTCGAATCGATCCGGGTGGCCGCATCAACCATCTTCGAGATCCCGCACCATGCCCCTGCAGCTGCAAGCCCCCTCGTCCTTGCCCGGGAACCCTACTGGGTATCTCGGAAGTCCTGGTCCGGCGGGCTTGGCACCATCTCCCCGGACCTTGTTGACAAGGCACTCCCGCGGTCGATCCGTGAGAAACGGATCAGGACAAGAATCGGGAAGGAGATCCAGACCCTCGTGGTCCATAATGTCGAAAACCTGCGGTGGGCCACCCTGCAGAACATCGATGCCGCGTTCAGGGTATTCTCCCGCGAGCTCGATGAAGACCTCACCCATACCATTGAAGCCACGTACGGTGCCATCGAAGCAGCCTATACACGACGGAAAGAGCATGCTGATGAGATCGCGGACCGGACCCGGCATCTCCAGAAGGCATCCGGGGACCTGCAGGAACTTCTTGATGCGCTCACGCCGGTAAGGTCTTCAAAGGTATGACCCCTGATACCTCCTGCCAGAGTCCACCGGTCACCACCCCCTTCCATCCGAATATCGTGCAGTACGTGCAGGAACGCCGGTGCCCATCAGGGGGGTACTGCTTCTACCGGCTGGACGAGCCGAATGCCGGTGACACCTTCCACGCGCTGCAGATTCTCTCCCTGCTCGGGGAAAGGGTCAACGATGATGAGACAGCCTCATTCCTGCAGGACCTCCAGGAACCAGACGGATCCTATGCTTCCTATACGGCGGCACTCTTTGCCGGACGAGGGCTTCAACTGCTGGGTAAATCTCCTCGTTATGAGGTCACCCCTTTTATCTCCCGTGGCATCCCCTGCATCTCTCCGGATACCCAGGTGATCGAAAGCTTCTCGCTTTTCGAACCGCTCTATACGTGGCTCTCCCTCTTCATGCTATACCGGGTTCCCTTGCCGGAGGAATGGAGCGACCAGATCACCATGACTATCCTGCGGTTCCAGGTCGAATCCGGAGGATTCGGATTCCCCAAGGCCACCCTGCAGGATACCTGGCAGGCCTCAGAGGCCCTCGTTATGCTCCGCTACCCGAAAGAGAACCTGGGAATTTCCCGGTTCATCTGGTCCTGCGAAGACCCGGAGTTCGGATTTCTCGGGAAACCGGGGAGCCGGCCCCCTTACCTCGAGCACCTGTACGCAGGGTTGCGACTCTCGGCACTCCTCAGAACCGCTCCCCGTTATGCAGGGGCATGCAGGGCATTCATCGAGCGGTGTGCCCATCAGTCGGGCGGGTTCGTCCGGTCAGTCTTTGGGGGGTCTCCGACCCTGGAATTCACGGCCCGTGCGGTAGAGTCACTCGCGATTCTTGAAGGAAGTACCCATCATTTGAGAGCATCATGTGGATAAACTCCAGGAAGAATGATCAGAATATGAGAGAGAGGAACTGGCCATGACCACGACCACAATTACCCAGATACACGCCCGGGAGATCCTTGACTCACGGGGCAACCCGACCGTTGAGGTGGACGTGCACCTCGCTGGCGGGGTAATGGCAAGAGCAGCCTGCCCGTCCGGGGCATCCACGGGAACCCATGAGGCAGTGGAGCTCCGCGATGGTGAAAAGAACCGGTACCGCGGGAAGGGAGTACTGAATGCCGTCGACCATGTCAACCATGAGATTGCCGATGCCCTGACCGGGATCGATGCGACTGACCAGGAGGCTGTCGACCGCCTGATGATCCGTCTGGATGGGACTGCGAACAAGGCCACTTTCGGTGCGAACGGGATCCTCGCCGTCTCAATGGCGGTAGCCCGGGCAGCGGCGGCAGCGAAAGGACTGAGCCTTTGGCGATACCTGGAGAAACCGGGCAGAGCCGTCATGCCGGTGCCCATGATGAACATCATGAATGGCGGAGTGCATGCCAACTGGCAGGGGTCCGATTTCCAGGAGTACATGATCGTTCCCTGGGGTGCTCCGGATTTCCGTGAGGCACTCCGCTACGGGAGTGAGACCTACCAGGCACTCAGGGACATCCTGAAGAAGAAGGGATTCAGCACCGGGGTAGGGGATGAAGGAGGATTTGCCCCGGCCGTGTCATCGAACGAGGAACCTCTTGCCCTCATGACCGAGGCAATCGAGGCAGCAGGATATACCCCCGGGAAAGAGATTGGATTTGCCCTTGACCCGGCATCAAGCGGATTTTATCATCAGGGCAAGTACGAGCTTCGCACCGAAGGCAGGTCGCTTTCGGCCAGCGAAATGACGGGGTATTACCGGGACCTTGTTGACACCTATCCAATCGTCGTCATTGAGGATGGCCTTGCGGAAGATGACTGGGCCGGCTGGAAAGGTCTTACCAGGGAAATCGGCGACCGGGTGGAACTGGTAGGGGACGACCTGTTCGTGACGAATGTGGACAGGATCCGAAGAGGGATCAAGGAAGGGGTGGCAAATGGTGTCCTCATCAAGCTGAACCAGATCGGGACCGTGACTGAGACGGTCGCTGCCATTGAACTGGCATACTCCCAGGGATGGGGAGCCATGGTCTCGCACCGGAGTGGGGAGACCGCTGATTCGTTCATTGCTGACTTCACGGTCGCCATGGGGACCGGCCACCTCAAAACCGGGGCCCCGGCCAGGGGCGAGCGGGTGGAGAAGTACAACCAGCTCCTGCGAATCGAGGAAGAGATGGGCAGCAGTGCGAAGTATGCGGGCCGGCATGCATTTGTCCGGTGATACCCTGTTTGGGTCCGGACGAGGGTGAGAATCCTGGAGCAAAAAGATAAAGGCCCTGTCTCGAACCATAGGAATGACTGGTTGAACAGGACTGTCTTCGGGGCCGGGATCACGAGTTTTTTCTCGGACCTGAGTCACGAAGCCGTCACCGTCCTTCTTCCCTCCTTCCTGGTACTCATCGGTGCCCCGGTATACGCCCTGGGAGTGATCGAAGGGATCAGCGACGGTGCTTCGAGTTTTATCAAACTGGTATCGGGGCACTTCGCGGATAAGCTGGGGAAACGGAAGGAATTCGCGCTTATAGGCTATTTTTCGACGGCGATCTTTCCTGCCTTTCTTGCCATTGCAGCCGCATGGCCGATGGTCCTGTTCGGTCGATTCATTGGATGGATCGGGAGGGGCCTTCGTGGACCGCCCCGTGATGCCATACTTGCCAAATCAGTGGATCGGAAAGATCTGGGGAAAGCGTTCGGATTCCACCGGGCCGGCGATACCCTTGGGGCTATTGCGGGACCTCTCGTTGCCCTCGCTCTGGTCGCATCTGTGGGAATTCGTGATGTGTTCTGGCTCGCCCTCATCCCCGGCTTTATCGCTCTCGCATTGTTCTGGCTTCTCGTGAAGGAGAAGAATCCTGCCCCATCGGGGGAAGAAAGGACACTCATCTCCTCCCTGGCAGGACTCCCCTTAAGGTTCAAGCGGTTCCTCTCTGCGGTCCTGGTCTTCGGAATCGCAGACTTCTCGCACACACTCCTCATTGCGTTCGCAATCGTCAGCCTGACCCCGACACTGGGATTCACCTATGCAACCGCGGCAGGCGCCGGTCTGTATGTGATACGAAATGTGGTCTATGCTCTCGCCTCGTATCCCTTTGGAGCTCTAGGAGACCAGATTGGAAGAGGGATTATGCTGGTTGTAGGATATTCGATCGCGGTAATTACGTTCACCGGGTTCATGCTCGCCCCGCCGGATCTTCTTATCTACGCGCTTCTCTTTGCGTTGTGTGGAATATTCATTGCCGCCGAGGATACGCTTGAGAGTGCGGTCGCAGCTGAGTTGATCGAAGATCGATCGAGAGGATTGGGGTTCGGGGCACTTGCAACAATGAACGGGATCGGCGACCTCATTTCAAGTATCCTCGTTGGTTTCATCTGGGCATTTGTCGGATATTCTGCGGGATTCGCATTTGCCGCAGTCGTTGCGGCCATCGGAGCGGTGCTTTTAATATACGCCTCCTCCCCGGGACGGGTTGCAGGGGCGGGATAACGAATTGTACCATGGAGAGAGAATGATGGCAGGGATGACCGTTCGCACTCAAATCCGATGGAAAGGATTGCGCAGAGGACGCATTTTCAGGAGGAGCGGGGCATGGTAGACCGAAAGTCTCCATCCCTTAAAGAAGCACAGGCACGCAGGATCAGGGTCACCTGCCACCATATCGACACGCTGCTTACCGGTATCGAGCATACCCTGCATGAATCCTCGTCAAATACCATATTCCCCCGTGATATCCCTGATATCAACCCCGCACAGGCCAGGACCATCGAGAACTATATTGCCCGCATCCGGGCGCAGCTGATCCGTGTCATGGATGGTCAGGGCATACTCCCTGAAGGGCCAACCATCCCTGCCACGAGGAGTATTCGCACTGTCCTGGCATCCATCGATATCTCGATAGAAGAACTGAAACCGAAATACATGAGGGGATACGGCGATGTCCCTGAGGATCTGGCGACGGAACTCAATGGAATCGCAGGAGAGCTCCAGAGCCTGGTCGCGAAACTCGACCGCTATGTTGCGGAAGATGCAGGCCAGGATCTCCGGTTACGGCTGAATCGGTTGGAACAGGCCGGAAACGACCTTCGGACCCTGGCAAACATCGAGCAAGTGGTCGCAGCCCATGGACTTGTCGAATTCCGCGGAACAATTGCATCGATCCTTGACAGAGCGGAAGACAAATCATTCGAGATTGCCGTCTTCGGGCGGGTCAGTTCCGGCAAATCGTCTCTCCTGAATGCCATGCTCGACACAGATATCCTGCCGGTGGGGGTGACTCCGGTCACCGCCGTTCCCAGCAGGATCACCTTCGGGGATACGCCGGCAATGCAGGTGTCCTTCACCGATTCACCCCCTCAGACATTCGACATCGCGAGGCTCGGCGAGTTTGCAACCGAGCAGCAGAACCCGGGGAACGCGAAGCACGTGACCAGAATCGTGGTGACGCTCCCATCACCCTGCCTCAGGGATGGTATCACATTTGTAGACACCCCGGGTCTGGGGTCCCTGGCGACCAGGGGGGCCGCGGAAACCCTTGCCTATCTCCCGCGATGCGATCTCGGGGTGGTCCTGGTGGATGCGGGATCCACCCTGACGACAGAGGACGTGGCAACCGTGCTCGCGCTCCAGGAAGCGGCGATACCGGTGAATGTCCTCCTCTCCAAGGTGGACCTCATCAGCACGGGGGATTGCGAAAAGATCCTCCACTACGTGAAGCAGCATCTCGTCGCGGAATGCAATCTTACGCTGCCTGTCTACGTGGTGAGTGTCCTTTCCTCGCACCGTCGCCTCCTGGACCGGTGGTTCGACGACCAGATCTTCCCACTCTACAGCCATGCCAGGGAACTCAAAGGATTATCATTATCCAGAAAGATTGGCGCATTGCGGGAATCCGTGATATTAACACTGCAGACCCGGCTCCAGCGGACTGCACACCTTCCCTCAGGCAAGGACGAAGATATCCGGGCAGTGGAGGCCCGTCTTCGGAGGGCAACGGGGGCAATCCAGGGGACCCGTTCTGCAGCTGAACGTGAACTGGAAGACCTGACCCGATGTATCCCTGAGATTGCTCAAGAAGTCGCCTCCAAGCTGATGGAGGCTGGATCATCCAGAGGTGGCCATGAGAATGATATCGGGGAGATCGTCCGCCAGGCGGTTCTCCAGGCAGTCCTGGCGAGGACAGGAAAGATCCAGGATGTCGTGGAAACCCTCGCATCCCAGCTCCGGGACGATCTCCTTACCAGTGCGGAAGCCCTTGGTGTTCCCGACATTCCCGGAGAGGAGGAATTCCAATCCCTCGTCAGGGGGATGCCCGTGTTCGATCCCGGTGAGATCCAGGTTTCCATCCCTCCCTCGGCCTTTACCTCGCTACTGGGCAAGCAGCATGCTGAAAAGCAGATGGCGGAACGGATCCGGCAGCAACTGGGGAGATCATTCGAACAGATGCTCGCAAGTCACTATAGAATCCTGCTGAAATGGACAAAGGATGTCACGACCCAGCTCGGCAGAATGTTCGAGATGTATGCCGAGGGATACCGGGCGCAGGCGGAACGATCGCTCAACGGGCATGCCCCGACAGCCGATAAGATTGACGCGATCGAGAGGGATTTGGAACTCCTGGCGGAGAGGAACTGACATGATGGATTCTACTATTGAAAAATATCATTTTCCCGTTCCGGAAGACCCGGATGAAGGGGAAGATCCCTGGGATCTGGTCTCGGATCCCTGGGTCTTTGACTTCTATCACCCGTTCCTGGAACTGAGAAGGAATCAGGCGTGAGTGGTACTCTGACAGGACTCCCTTGGTCTCCGCTATGTTTCATTTCCATGGTGTCCCAGGCAGGAACCTATTTCGGGAAGACTGTCCGTTCTATCCGGATCTCATCCGGACAAGTAATTCCTGAATTCTATCAAGGGGTTCCAGGAATCCCTCTGCAAGGCCGCCTTTTACAATATCCCTGGTGATTGCTTCGCTATAGAGTTGTGAATAGAGATAATACGCCTGAAAAGAAGGGTCTTGGGCGTCTATGAGATGGCAGGGGAAGAGGTAGATGGAATAGGTCGAGAGCATCCGCTCGTGGCTGGGACTCGCGGTGACCATGGTTAAGAACGTATGCGATTTCTGCATCATATCCCGGATTAGGAGATACAGATCGGGGGGGAGAGTCCTGAATCCTTCCGCCATTTCATCGATGAACCAGGGGATCTCCCTGATCCTGACGCGGAGACTTCGATAAAATGCGGAACGGTAAAGCTTGAGAATCCCCTCTTTTTTCGAGGTGAGTTGGTACCAGTTCCCGTGACCGTACTCATCCCTGGGCAGGTTCTTGATATACCCCATGTTCACGAATGACGTAAGATGCTTTGCAATATTCCGGGGATTTTTGAATCCAATCGCTGCCGCGAGTTGCACGTCAGAGATCGGGTCTCCCTTGATCAGCAGGCTCATGAGCTTGAGACTTGCATCAGTTCTGACTATTCTCCTCTCCCTCCCTGGTCTGTCGTTCAGGATTCGGATCTTGTAAGGTCTCGCGGGATGTCACGTCCCGCATCTCTTGGTGAGAAGAGAAGTCATCAGCGAAAAACGCGGTTAATGGCGGACTTCATCGCCACAGTACCTTAAGATGCAGAGCGATTGAACTTTTCGCTGGTCGACCCCAATAAAAGAGTTCAAGTCTCCTCTCCCAGCGTGCCAATCAGGTCGCGCAAACGCCGGTGCCGTGTTTACTATGGGATTTAATCAGGGAACCTCCTTTTTCAGCAATGTCCGGATGAGGTCCTCTTCTGGACGGAAATACAGATCATCATGCCCCTGCCAGGTCCCGCAGTTTCGGAAGACCACGGCAGGCACACCGTTATTGCTCTCTCCCATTACAAAGTTTGCAAACCCGGCTATCTCATCAACTACCGCCTCCTCGGTGATCTTGAGCACATGACCGAAGAGGTCGGTATCTCCCCTGAAGTCCCGGATTGCAGTCATCCCGCTCCAGCCGACCGCATGGCCGGTCTGGCCCCGGCGGAACGACCGCCCGCATGTATCCGTAATGATGACCCCAACCGTCCGGCCGGTAATCTCTCGGACAGCCTCCCGGACTTCGTCCGCTGCGGCCATGGGATCGGGTGGGAGGAATATCACCATCTCATCTTCGATGTTGCTCTGGTCCACCCCTGCACGGACTCCGATGTGACCAGTCGAAACTTCGGAGAGGACGAACGGGTATTCGAGGAGGATCTCGGTCGATGCATCCAGGACCGCCTGGATAAAACGGGGGTCTTCCCGTGTTTTCTCAGCGATACGGATGGCTCGTGGGGTGGGGGTAATGTCGGTAAGCCGTTTCGTGTATCCTTTCGCTTTGGAATAAACCGATGAAGCAATACTGAGGATATCCCCCTCTTCGAATCTGGTCCGTTCACAGATGAGAGCAGGGAGGTTATCGCCCTCGTGGATGAGGGGGAGTCCCCTAATTCCCTCGACTTGAATATGCATGATTGATGGTTGGACTTTTTCTCTGATAAGTTACATGCAGGATGGAATGCCGCACGGTCATTTCATTATAAAAACCACCTTACACTTTTTCACCCGCATTTCTGCGCGAGCACAAAAATAGCTGATTTACGGGCTCCGTTGCCAACCCGGCTGGGGCTTTGAACATAGCTTAAATTGAGATCAAGATTGCCTTCTATTTTGAAAATATTTTGGAAAATAAGCTAAATTTTGAGATTATTTTACACACATCCTGAAAGAACAGGGACCTCAGCGGAAGGAATGAAGCGGGGATGACCATTCCGGACCGTCACTGTCTCAGCATGGTCCAGATTTACGTCATGAAGTAACTCCTCGTAAAACTTCCACACGAAATGATACGGTTCTTATTTCAACTCGATATCACTCGCCATTTCCTTAAGCATCTCTTCAGGGGTCCTGACGCATTCCTTCATCGATTTCCTGAAATTGTACATCATCATGAAGAAGATCCCGATACTGATGATAAGGATAGCCCACAGGAACCAGTCCTGATGTTCCTTGAAGATTGGGAGCGATGCAACAATGTACCCAAAGAGGACGAAACCGGTGACCCAGAGCATCCCCCCGACGACATTGTAAACGAGAAACACCGGGTATTTCATCTTCACAATTCCAGCCACGAAGGGTGCAAATGATCGGATCCCTGGGACGAACCGGGCGAGGATAATTGTCTTCTTTCCGTAGCGATGGTAATATTGCCGGGTCATATCAATGTGCTTCAGGTCAACCAGGCACTTCTCCCGATTGACCAGCCAGTTTCCAAAGGAGGTCCCGATCCGGTAGTTGACCGAATCCCCAAGAATAGCGGCGATGGAAAGAATCACAATGATTACCCAGATATTCAGACCTTCCCCTGCGGCGAGAAAGCCAAGAAGGAAGAGCAGGGAGTCACCCGGGAGAAATGGGGCAAATACAAGCCCAGTCTCGCAGAAGATAATCGCAAACAGAATAGCGTAAATCCAGATCCCATAGATCTCCATCAGCTGGGGAATCTGCTCTTGAATATTCAGTATGATGTCGGACAGTGACAGGAGGTCCGGCAGAACCATGTCAAATATTGGGCAGTACGTGATAAATAGACTGGCATAATGATCGCCCGTAAGCCCCGGGAAAGGTTTACTTCTAAAACAAAAAAAATGGACTGGGGGCCGGTCGCCACTTCGGGCTGATTATGAACCCGATCTCCCTGGAATCCGCAGCAATGTAGTACTCGACCTGATGATCGGCCAAAGGAGGAGGACCGGAGCGGTGCACAGGATGATGAACCCCCACTGGGCTGCCGTAAGCGGGACTGTTGCAAAGAGAGCACCGCCGTACTGGACGATCAGGATCTGGATCACCACGATCCCTGCCATGATCCCGAAAAATGCAGGATTCCCTTTGAAGAACGGTGGCATGATGCCATTGATACCGCGGCAGTTGATTCCGTTCCAGACCTGTGCCACGACAAAGGCTGCGAAGAGAGCCGTTGCCTGCTGTTCCGGGGTCTCCATGAACGGGAGGCCGAACACCACGACCAGCATCCCAACCAGGACATAGACCGCTGCGGTAATGAGGATCGCCCTGAGCATATAGGGAGTAATCACGGGGGCGTCCCGCGGGATGGGTTTCCGGTGCATCAGGGCTGGATGCGGGGCCTCCGAACACAAGGCAAGCGCTGCGAGCGAATCCATGACAATATTGATCCAGAGCAGCTGGATAATAGTGAACGGGGGAGGGTAACCCAGGACCGGGGCAAGGAACGAGAGCATCGCGGCTGAGATGTTGATGGTCAGTTGGAAGATGAGGAAACGCTGGATGTTCTCGTAGAGCGCCCTCCCCCACCACACGGCGTTCTTGATGGTCGGGAAGGAATCATCGAGAAGGATGATGTCGCTCGCCTCCCGTGCAACTTCGGTGCCGGCAATTCCCATGGCAAGCCCGACATCGGCATTGCGGAGCGCAGGGGCATCATTCGTCCCGTCACCGGTGACTGCGACCACTTCGCCGTTCCCCTGGAGGGCCTGGACCAGGAGCAGCTTATCGGATGGCTCCGATCGTGCCATGACCTCCAGACGCCGGGCGGCATCGGGTCGTGCTGTTTCAGGCAGGGACCGGAACTCGCTCCCGAGCATGACCGAACCGCTGGTAAGGATCCCCGTCTCCCGTGCGATTGCCGCAGCGGTCTCGGGACTGTCCCCTGTCACCATCTTTACCGTGATGCCGGCCTCGTTGCAGGTCCGGACCGCATCAGGGACATCCGGCCGCACTTCGTCGCGAATACCCACATACCCGTCCCAGGTCAAGGGAGGATGAGTGGATCCATCGGCGGGCAGTATGGCGTGCGCAAACGCAAGGGTGCGCATCGCCCTGCCTGCGAGCGCCTGGATATGAGAGAGGTCTGGCGGGGGATTGCACTGCTTTGCCACAATCTCGGGTGCACCTTTGACCAGGACGAATGCTGTGTTCTGGAGGGAGATTATCGTCGACATCTGCTTCTTGTTTGAATCAAAAAGCTCCTGGGTGACAGGGGGGTGAAGGGCCCTGATCTCCTGGTAGGGGAGGCCAGCCCGGTGAAGCCAGCGGAGCAGGGCAGCCTCGGTTGAATTGCCCACCGTCACAAGCCTACCCTCCCGGGACTCGAGATCGGCGGTACTGTTCACTGCTGCATTGAGGGTGACCCACCCATTTGGTGTGGTGGGGATGCCGGTCTGGAGATCCGGAAATTCAACCGATGACGCCACGACGTCCATCTGGTTCATGGTCAGGGTGCCGGTCTTATCCGTGCAGATGACCGTCACCGAACCGACCGTTTCACACGCGATCAAACGACGCACGAGGCTGAACGCCCGAGTCATCTTCCGCATCGTGAGTGCCAGGGAGACCGTGACACTGACAGGGAGACCCTCGGGGACCGAGACGACGATAATGATTACCGCGAACATAAAGCTATCCAGGATATAGTGAGCGATTGCAGCCGGACTCTCGGTGAAGACACCGGTAAAGATCCCCTCGATCATCAGAGTTGCGATGATCAGCCCCGCCATCAGGTACCCGAACTTGCTGACCAGTCCCGCGAGCCGCCGGAGTTTGAGCTGCAGCGGGGTCTCCGGGCGGGATCCCTCGGCGAGATCCGCGGCGATCTGGCCCATTCGGGTGGCATCCCCTACTGCGCCTACGATCATTCTCCCCAGGCCGGCGGTGGCCAGAGTCCCTTTCAGGACAACTTCCTCGACTGTCTTTCCGAGTGGCTCGCTCTCTCCCGTGAATGCGGATTCGTCCACCTCGAAATTCGATGCCTGGAGGAGATACCCATCTGCCGGAACCACATCACCTGCTTCAAGGAGGATTAGGTCGCCCACTACCAGGTCCCGCATGGGAACCGTGGCCGCACGGTCGTCACGGATCACTTTGATACCCGTGTCTTCCCGCATCGCGTTCAGGGCTTCGAATTCCCGGTTGCTCCGGTACTCGGTGAAAAACGAGATGCCGGTCGCGAGCAGGACGGCCATCACGATCCCGATGGTATCGATGAGGCTTCCCCCCTCCACGACTGCGACGATAGCCGATATGAAGACCGCGACGAGTAAAATCCGGATGATCGGGTCGTTGAACTTTGAGAGGAATTGTATCCACAGGGGTGTTCGTCTCGGGGGAGTCAGCTCGTTCCTACCGTGCTGTTCCCTCATGGTCAGAACAGATTCAGAAGAGAGCCCGTGGGTGCGGGCAGATTCTGGGAGGTCCCGAAAGGGGATCATTTCAGCAGATATTATCCCTGAATGTTTTTCATCCTTTGGGCGGAACCCCGGGAAGAGAACCGGCGAGGAAATAGCTATAATGTATCATCGGGCAAAGTATTCTCGAAATGTCCTATCTGATCGAAATTGCGATCATCCTTATCCTCATCGTCCTCAACGGTATTTTCGCACTGTCGGAGTTTGCTATCGTATCAGCAAAGCGAACCAGACTCCAGCAGCGGGCCGATTAGGGAGATACCGGTGCAGCCACAGCACTCGAACTCGCAGCTGAGCCTACCCCGTTTCTCTCGACCATCCAGATCGGGATCACCCTGGTAGGGATCTTTGCCGGTGCATACGGGGGTGCGACCGTTGCAGAAGGACTGGCGGAATACTTCACCACATTCCCCTCGGAACCGGTTGGACAAAGTGATGGTAATGTGTATTCCAACTGATCCCCCAATATGACTATTAACAAGATCCTGCCTTATACCACACTTTCGATTCCTTGTAAAACCACAATACACGTTTCTACTCGTATTTCTGCTCGAGCAGTAAAAAATGATACAAGGGCTCCGTTGCCAATCCGGCTGGGGCTTTTCCGGCATTTTATCTGGGACCGTGAAATATACCCGGGCTATCGCATAATTTCAACCCCTACCTCATTCCGCCGCATAAATCGCGGAGTATAGGGCGCATTATAGCGCATTAAAAATGGTATTCCTACGACCGTAATATTTGACTCTCCGAGTTTTTTGAGAAGCCGATCACGAACCTGGGCGACATCACTCGCAGAAGCCCTTCCGCTGAAGCGGATGACCGCGAGTTCCCGTGGGGGTATCTCCTCGATGCGAATCCGGGTATCAATTGGTTCGGGCACTTCCTTCATCCTATAAGCCGCCGGCAGGACAAATGACATCGCGTTCGTTTCTGAAATCACAGGGGTTGTCATGGCAATCTTCTCCGGGGTTATGACCGGGGAGGTCATGGGCACTTTCTTTCCGGAATGGTTATTCCCCGTGATATACCGGAAAAGGATCCAGAAGTTTTCGTTTTCATTCGTGCCAGTAACTGTGGCAAGGATTATGGAAGGATACCTCCGGAACTCCACCTCTCCTGCATTCCCGCTCTCTTCATACCGGATTGTCTCGGTCATGATTCTTCCAGCACAGGGGTAATTATATTAGACTATAAAATTTCGCACACGGCAACCTCCTGGGATCAGGCCGGAGAGAATAGAGTAAGCAATTTTATGACCCCGATTTCATGGAATAATTCTGGTTTGGTTCTTTGGTTGCAGGAACACTCGCAAAATATTCTGAATTATTGTGATAATAGTCTGACCAACACCGTTCGTGAACCTGCTGAACCATACCTAAACGAGCGAGTACTGCTGAGGATCTGGCATCAGGAAGTCATCGTGCGGATCTCTGCGAATTTTTTATGGATGCCGTCCTGTCAGGGCGAGGCGGAGGCCGTCCCATATGCCCGTATACAAAGGTTGAAAGATTCAGCATCCCTAGAACCTGTTGTTTTGGTGGATACATGATACATGTGCCAATGGTAAAACCTGGCGATTCAGCAAAGAATTTTTCATTAAAAGACCAGAATGACAAAACATTCGGTCTCTATGAACAATCAGGGAAACACGTCCTCCTCTCGTTTCATCCGCTTGCCTGGACAGATTTCTGCGCAGCTCAGATGACATCATTGGAGGACAACCGGGAACTGCTTGCCTCAATCAATTGTGTTCCGGTTGGAATCAGTGTTGACTCAAGGCCATGCAAGAGGGCATGGGCTGCGAGCCTCTCGATAAAACATACACCGTTGCTCTGTGATTTCTGGCCGCATGGAGCTGTTGCACAGAAATATGGTCTGTTCCGCGATGAGAACGGTTTCTCTGAGAGGGCAAATGTGGTCGTAGATAAAAATCAGCTCGTCGTCTTTGTGAAAGTATACCCTATTCATTCGATACCGGATATCCAGGAAGTTATTGCGTTTCTCCAAAAATTGGTTGCTTAGAGGTCCGGCTATTGGTAACTCCAACCTATCAGGTATCAAAAGGGAAAAATAAAAAATTGAATTCGGCGGGGCTCTCTCAAAATCGACCATTTTTAATTTGATTTTCTGTCCGCGGCAGACCCGTTACCAGCCATCGAACTCTGTTATGAAGAAGGAGGCCTTGTTAAAAAAATTGCAGTTGTCTGCACAAGAATGGATTACAACCTTTTTTACTTCTCTGAGGGCTGGTGAGGCATGCCTGCACACGCACCAATAGAATCCAGATATCGTTCAGCCTTTTCGATCAGCTGTTGGCGTTTCTTTTCCGGCATGCGGGTGATATAGGTCATGAAGGGGGCCATGCGTGGATTATGCTCAAAGAGATCTCGATGGACATAGAGGAAGCGCCAGTAGAGTGCATCCCAGAGATCACACCAGGGGCCTTTCGGATAGTTCCCCATTTTCAGAATATACCGGGACCCGGAGATGTAAGGCTTGGAGCTCATCATTCCCCCGTCTGAAAACTGGCTCATGCCGTAGACATTAGGCACCATCACCCAGTCATAGGCATCGATAAAGAGCTCAGAGAACCAGTCGTAGACCCGATCAGGATGGAATCCGGCAAGGAGCATGATATTGCCAAGCACCATGAGCCGCTCGATGTGATGGCAGTACCCGGTCGTGAGGACACGTCCGATTGTGGTATCCACGGGTTCGATTCCGGTCGAAGCAGTCCAGAAGCAGGGAGGTACCGGCTGTGTCAGTTCAAGAATGTTGTAAGCCTGCTCCTTTTTTCCGGCCAGGAGGTACACCGCCCTTATAAACTCCCTCCAACCGATAACCTGGCGGATGAATCCCTCGAGGGATTCGATGGGGACCTCGTGATCCTTTGCATACTCAAGGGTGGCAGCAACCACATTTCCAGGGGTGAGAAGCCCGATATTCAGCAGCGGACTGAGTGCAGAGTGAAAAAGGACTGGTTCATTCCGGTGGATCGCATCTTCATATCGTCCGAAGAAAGCCAGCCGGTTTACAAGGAAATCCTCAAACCAGTGGTTCGCATCACCGAAGTTCACCGGCCAGAAAAAAGGGGTCACGTTGCCACAGGTATACGGAAAATGATCTTTCACATAGCTGATCGCTTCAGGTACATACTCGTTCTCAGCAGGATGCCAGACAGGAGGTATGGGGAAATCCTTTGGGAGGGGTCTGCGGTTGAGGGTATCAAACGTCCAACGATTCCCGACCGGTTTTCCCTCCTGTTCGAGCAGGATGTTATGGCGTTTTCTCTGCGCGATATAGAATTCCGTGAGGTAAAATCTCCTCCCTCCTTTGTAAAACTCTGCGAGATAATCACGGGAGCAGAGGAACATTGGACTCTCGTACGTGACCAGCCGGATTCCCTGCATCGAACAGGCCTTTTCAATCTCTTCACTCAGCTTGGTTTCCAGCGGATCGCAGAGGTGGATCTCTGAAATGCCTTTCAGGGCCTGCTGGACGATAAGGTCCATACTGGTCTCCAGATCTGCTGCTTCGATATACTCAATCCTGAATCCTCCTGCAGCAAGGTGGTCACGGTATCTCCTCATTGAGGCACGATGTAAGACGAGCTTCTGGGCATGGAACCGGAAGCGTTTGAAAAACCACGGATCTTCAGCAAGGACCACCGGACGGTCCATCGCCAATGCAGGGCTTTCCTGAAAAAGCTGGTGGGGATAGACAACTGTCGCTTCATGGCCCGCTGTGAAATCCGCTCTTTTTTTTCGTGCAGAGGCTCTCATCTTTTAACGGGATTCTCTCTCTGTTTTTTGGGTATTTGATGATTTCAGGGACTTCCAGACATCCCGCCCCCGCTCGATCATGTCGGCAGGCAGGTCTGCAAGCTCAAATGGATACGGCGCAAAGAACGTCTGATCCATCAGGGTGGATTCGTTGAACCGTATCACCCATGAGCGGAGGAGGTCCCGGGGTTCAGCGAGAGTAGCATGGCCGTTCTTGTATCGATCTATCAACCTGAGGCAATACGCTTTCTCCTCGCTGGCGACACGATTGCTGAAATGTCCGAGAACGTGCTGGAGGACATTGATATTGTTGGTATATCGGGGAACGTTTTTGAGTGATATACAGAGCAGCTCATGATACTGAACAAACAGGTCTCCTGGCTCTTTTTTTGACCGCATCGCGACCAGCTGTCCCATTTTGCGCAGATTCTGCTGATGACATGCCATAAGGATAAGCTTATTGGCCGCGTGAAAACGAGCAAGGGCCTCCCGATCCATGGTCTGCTCCACCTCGCGGAATGCTGCATGCGTGAAGATGCCCGCAAGAAAATGGTCACGGATCCGTGCATTAATCAGTCGAAGTTCATCTTCGATGGGCAGATAAGAGAACCGCTTCAGTACTTCCCGTGCAAAAAAGCCTGCACTCCTCTCAATCGCCATCGATTTTTCCGTCGAGGGATAGACTTTCACATTGCTGATCCCGGACGTGGGCGAACCGCCTTTCAGGATGAAACCATCGACAGGAGGGAGGATATCGAGGAATTGTCCGGTGAACCTAGTCATATCACTAGTCACATCCCGACCTGTCGCGGGCTGGATAAGGTGGTCCCCTCCCTCTATCCGGACGATCCTGACCGTTGCCCGCGGTATCCCAAGGCCAATCTCAACCTCGGGACATACCGGAATGAAGTCAGCGTGGGCTTTCAAGCGGTCCACTACCGGAGAAGGTATTTTTGAGCCATCATACCGGCACGGATCGAATTCGATGCACCTGCTGACAACAAGACGGGGTCGGGTAAATTTTCTTGGCATACTATCCCTCATTCCTTCTCCATAAGGACAATCATGAAGCCTTTGGCTCCCGATCACCATTATCAACAACCCATGACATAATCAATGCGAGGAATCGGAATATGACAACACCGCTAAAAATCCCCAGAATGGCAAAGGCAGAGTACGACTCCCTGATCGAACGGCAGCATGTATCACGGATTGCATTTGGTACATGTGAGCACCCCTATATCGCCCCGTTCATGTACGTGTTTGATGGAAAATACCTCTACTTCCTTTCCACAAAATATGGCAGAAAAATCGAGTATTTTAAAAGCAACCCGATGGTTTCTGTCGAGATCGAGGAGTATGCCCCTGACCTTTCCGCCTTTACCTTTGTGAGCCTTCAGGGCTTCCTTGAAGAGGTTCAGGACCCCTCCCAGAAGAAAAAGGTGAGAGAACTCTTTGTGGATATGATCAGGGACCGGGGGCTCTCACCCCGTATTCTGAGCGCTCTGGGGCATTCTCCTAGCGACCCGATTGAATCCCTTGAGAGGGAAGAGAGGTCGATGGTTTGGAAACTTGTCGGGGTTAAGGATATCGTAGCACTGAAAAACGGGTGAATGGTGGCGGATCCAAGAAATCGAAGAATTCTATAGTCAGCCCTTTTTTTCGTGAGGGAAAAATTAAAAGATCATTCGGTTGGCACAAAGGCGCTCTTCCCTATCTTTGCATAGACCCCGCAGACGGGACAGACGTACGTGTCAGGCAAATCTTCAAACGCGGTGTCCGGTTTTATCCCGTTCTTGGGCTCTCCTCGTTCGGGATCATACACATAGCCACAGGCAATGCAGCGATACCGTCCGGATGGAGCATCAAGTGGATTAAAGGCAGTCTTTCCAATCTTTGCCTTTCCACATACAGGACAGGTGTAGTCCTTGGGAAGATCTTCAAAGGCAGTTCCTGGGGGAATACCGTTCTTTGGTTCTCCCCTCGCTGGATCATAGATATAACCACAGGCTTCACAAACGTATGATCTCATTCTTTTCATAATTATACCCTTGACTGCTAGTTGCTGGTGCAACACAGGGTAAAGAGTGGGTAAGTTATTAAAGATAACCCTCCGGGAACCTCTTCGAGGATATTATTATTCTGTAATATCATTCGTTCGGTAAACCACTAACAATCAAAAGAGGGGGATGGGATTAGGTAAAAGATATCTCGGCCACCTTACTGTATGGGCGGGTCTTACTCCCGACTTCGTCCTTCTGCAACAAGAATCGGCCTGCCCTCCAGCTGGTCATCGAGATTGAACACAATCGCGAAAGAGCAAGCTCTATCCCCAGATAGGATCATCCCCAAACCGCTCCATCCAGAAATCAGCGGGGCTCTGCTCAAGGTCTCGCGAGAGGTCATCGATCCGGAACGAGAAAACATGGTTCATACAATAATCGACCAGGAGATCGTATGCCTTCTTCAGCCGGATGGTCATCTCGTGCGAGGCTGCCGGATCGAGAACTGAAACATCAGGATGCCATTTCTTGATCTGTTCATGATATTTCTGCTTGATCTCATAGAGGGAGGCATGTTCCTGGATTCCCAGTTGCTCTGCTGCTTCCCTGAGAACCGCAGGAGTGACATCGGCCATGTACTATTTGTTCCGCTCATCCCGCGATAATGGTTCGTGGTACTACCGATCCCTTTTTCCCGGTGATTATCAGATCTTAAAAAAAGATGCTCCCCCCTCAAAAACCACTTATTTATCTCAACAATGCAGCAACCAGCTGGCCGAAACCTCCCGGGGTACTGGCAGCGATTGCGCAATCCCTCTCCCTCCCGGTCTTCGGCTCCGGGAGAACGACAGGGACCCAGGGTAAGGACTACCTCACACTGGCCCGGGACGGGCTTTCCGCGTTTCTGGGAGGAGCACCGCCCGAACACCTTGTGTTCACCCATAATGCAACGGATTCCCTCAATATCCTCATATCTGGTTTTCTTGCGGAAAAAAAAGAGCAATGCCATGTCCTTACCACGGCACTGGACCACAACTCCGTGCTCCGTCCTCTGCACGAGTATGAGCAACAAGGCCTCATACGGTTGGACATCATTCCCTTCAAGGACTGTTCTGTCAGTCCCGACGCCGTTCAAGATTCCATCCGTCCCGACACCCGCCTCATGGTCATGACACATGGCAGCAATGTGCTCGGATCGGCCCAGGATATCAGGGCAATCGGGGAAATCCTGCATGACCATGGTATCTACTTTATCGTGGACGGTGCCCAGACTGCCGGCCATATTCCCATCGGCCTAAAAGATCTTCCGGTCGATGCCTTCGTTATCACCGGCCACAAGGGTCTCCTTGGCGTTCCTGGGACGGGGGGATTTTTCCTGCGTGACCCGAAAACCATTGCACCGGTCCGGTTTGGCGGGACCGGGACGGACTCGTTCTCGCTCCTCCATCCCCGTGGGATGCCGGAGCGGTTCGAGATCGGGACCCACAACTACCCGGGCCTGGCAGCGCTTGCAGCGGGAGTGGAGTTCCTTAACGAGACGGGACTGGCAATCATCAGGGAAAAGGGGGAAAAACAAACATTGTTTCTCATCAGGGAACTGAAGAAAGAGGAAAATATCATGATCTACAATGACCACCCGGACCTGCCCATCATCGCGTTCAATATCAAGGGCCTCCAGAACGATGACGTGGGATTCATGCTGGCCCGGGGATACAACATCATCTCTCGGACTGGGCTCCACTGTGCCCCCCTGGTGCACAAGGCTATCGACGGAGGCGAAGGCTGCGTCCGGCTCAGCCTCTCCTGGTTTACGACCGATGAAGAATGCCGGTACGCGGCTGATGCCGTGCGGGAGATAGCCAGGAATGCGGATTCTGCGGTCGGTCCGGCATAAGGTCTGTGCTGACGGCTCCTTCATGAAGGAGTTCCTGCTCGACGTACCGGTTACAAGGGAATTTTTTACCTATCTGGGGAACTTCGGGCAGGTTGAAGCACTCCCGAATGTCGGCAAGGGATTCTACAAGTTCGAGAAGCCTGACTGGTTTTCCATCAAGGGGTTCGCCGGCGATACCTCGGTAGAAGTCAGATTTAAGAAGGAGGTGATGGACCTGACCGTCGATTTCGTCTATCTCCTCTTTTCTACCTACAGAGGAGACGGGGATAAGTTCGACCTCTCCGGCCTGAAACAGAGAGAGCAGGCCATCGGAGAACGGGTTCGGAAGCGCCTCTACGGGACATAAGAGGTGTATCAGTGTCGCGGGATGTATTTGAGGAGTATGCAGAGGATTATGACCGTTGGTTTGATGAGCACCACGATGAGTATCTCGCAGAACTCTCCCGCATCATGAAGGTGCTCCCGGCACCAAACTCCCGATCAGTCGAAGTGGGGGTCGGCTCCGGCCGTTTCGCCGCCCCCCTGGGGATTGGACTGGGGATCGAACCCTCTCGTGCCCTCGGTCGGATGGCACGTCAGAGAGGGATTGAAGTCGTCCGGGGCTTGGCCGAGGCGCTCCCACTAAGAGATGGCTCATGTTCTTCGATACTCATGGTAACTGTTATCTGTTTCCTTGAAGATCCGGTTCCCGCATTCAGGGAACTCCACCGCATTCTCGTGTCCGCCGGATTTCTCACCCTCGCATTCATTGAAGATAGGGGATCTATCCATCAGAGATACCTTCGGGAAGGCGGAAAAGGGCGGTTCCTCTCCCGAGCGCGGTTTTATTCGCAGGAAGAAGTCTGTGCACTCCTTGAGGGGACCGGGTTTACCGTGACGGAGGTAGATGCAAGGGCTGGTTTCTGTGTGATTAGGGTACAGCGGGATTACTGAGATTGTTCGCGCACCAGTAGTGACCAAAAAAAATCAGTTTTGTCATTCTTCAACCCCGTTTCTCCGCGAGAGCAATTATCGTCGATTTACCATAGTTCAACAATCCAGGGCTAGGCCGTTTCAGCCTGGGCGACTGCTGGTTTCAGCACTTCCCAGGACATGTCAATGGCACGATGAAGTCTGGCCTGCTTCTGGTGTGGCTTTTTCGCGTATCCGCTGTTCCATGATCGGTTTCAACAGAGCCCCAAGGATCAGGGCGGTGGCCACGGAGGTTACGATAAGCGCCACTAGGTAGGGTGAAGGATTGCCCAGCACTACTATAAGAATGATCGCGGTTAAGGGAGCACCAAGAGCAAACGCGATGGTTGCAGCCTCGACACAGAGCACAAAGATGCCGACCGGGATTCCCGGGACAGCGAGTGAGAGCGCAAGGCCGACCAAGGTCGAGGCAAAGAGAATGGGGAAGACAGGACCACCAAGGAACCCCCCCTTGAAGGACAAGGCGAAGAGTACCAGCTTGAGGATTGCAAGCACAAGGAGCATCCCGATCCCGAACGCCGCTGGGTTCTGAACGAAGGCATGGATCTGGGCTTCACCGGAAAATAACAGCTCCGGGAGGAAGTAACAGACGACTGCAATCACAATCCCTGCAGCGACAGTCCGGAGCACAATACCCTCTCCGAAACTCTTCTCCATGAGTTCCCCAGCTCCCTTCAGGCAGATTCCGGTAAAGATCGCAAGAAGGGACCCGATTATACCGAGGATTATGGCAGAAACCACCATCATGGCAGAAAGGCTCTCAAGAGGGGGAAAAGGAAGCAGGGCGGCAAAGGAGGTAAATCCAAGGGAGAGGTAGAAGAAATATCCTACGAGCCCTGCCACAAGGTTCCAGATCAGGAATTTGAACACATTCCTCTCCCCAATCTGGAACTCTGTCGCAAGGACACCGGTAAAGGCCGGGCTCCCGACAATGCCGTTGAATGCCGAGGCAAGGGCTGCCATATCAAATCCCAGGTGAGCATCATGGGAATCCCGGACGATCCGCATCTTTGTCCGGACCCATATCGCAAGTTGGCTGACCATTGTAGCGATGGTGCCCTCTGGCCCGATGCTTGCCCCTGAGAGAAGGGAGCAGATGGACGAAAGGAAGGCTCCCGGAAAGGTCCGGTAGTCGCTCCCGGCATGTCCTTTCCGCATGGATTCCATGGCACTTCCGTGGATTACGTTCGGGGCATGGAGGTACTTCTGGCAGAGCCCAACGAGGAGGGAGAAGATCAGCACGCCCGCTGGTATAGTCCACCGGTTGGACAGTACAAAATCATTTTCCAGCCAGATCACCTTGTCCAGGTATCCATACAGCGTCATAAAAACCGCGGTAAAAGCGATGGCAATGAGAGCGATGATAATAATGGCAAGGAGGAACCCGGGTTTCCACAATCGCTGGTAGTCTCCTTTTTCCGATTCTGCCAGGGCCGGGATAACAGGGGTTTCTTCATCTACAGGCATACAGGATATGTATCTTCTCATCCTTTCCCTAAAATATAAGCATCGCTCTCCGTGTATTAAGATCTGGAGGGGGCTGATCCTCTCTGAACGTTGGGAAAGGACCGGGATAAACAGGAATGCCGTGATTCTCATTATTGCAGCCGTCGTAACAATTGTAACCCTTTTTCAAAGATAAGCTTCAGTGCCTGGAGTTTCAAGGATATGTAGATGGTTCTGTAATGATCGGACCGAGTCCATATCAGAGAGGATTTAGTTTAAATAGTTATTCTGCTTCTCAATTCACCATGGAACTTTTCAGAGTGATTAACCAGAGATACTGCCCTCTCTCATTACCCCAGGGTAGCATGAGTATACCAATGCTGCTCCAGACTGGGGGTGGCTGACGACCATGCTTGAGGATCTTCGCCGTCTCCTGGTGGTGTACCGGGAGGTATGGAAATGGATCGCCCTGTCCCAGGTGTTGGTACTCTTCGGGGCACTCTTCATGCTCATGATACCAGTCCAGGTGTCCA
>ERZ1645192.787-NODE-787-length-26550-cov-5.353463_pt1 | contig 26550 bp, 39 predicted proteins | sample MGYA00575354_ERZ1645192 | MGnify/ENA primary metagenome ERZ1645192 (study PRJEB40844, sample SAMN11349763) | freshwater sediment metagenome | isolation source: river sediment | host: Sediment | place: India: Faizupur Khadar , New Delhi | collected 2017-02-21 ... | reverse complement strand
TATATAAAAGGAAATGTAAAAAAAATACATTTATAATGGCAAAGTTAAAAAAAAAATAAGATATATAAAATATTTAGAGGGCATATTCTAATTATATTAATATAAATCAGAAATTTAATTTTTATTTTTTATTATGATAAAGGGTAAATAGAAGAATGATTTGTACAAAAAAAACTAAGGTAATATTTTTAACTTGGCATATTTTAATAAAAGCTGTTTTTGTCCAACTCCTTCAAAAAACACCATTGCTTTTTTATCCAACGCATTCCCTTCAATTTGAATAACTTTTCCATTGCCAAAACGTTCATGCGCTACATTCATCCCAATTTGAAGTGTTTCAAGTATGTTTTCCGTATGCTGAAAAGAAGAATGGGTTGTTGTATGAATAGCTTTATTTATAGGAACTAAATTTTTCTTAACAGAAAAAGTAGCTTTCGTCGATGAGGGTGTTTTTTGTTTTTTGTTTTTTTCGGTATTTAAAACAATATCATCTTGAAATGATGCTTTCTTACGGGGGAATTCAATGTATAAAGGGTTTATTTCTTCTAGAAATCGACTCGGTTCGCAGAAGTTAAGATTTCCCCATTTATAACGAGTTTCCGAGAACGAAATAGTTACCCTCGTCTTAGCTCGTGTAAGGGCTACATAAAATAATCGACGTTCTTCTTCTAAATCGGATCTTGAACTAATAGACTGATTAGAAGGGAAAAGATTTTCTTCAACTCCTACTATATATACATGCGGAAATTCGAGGCCTTTAGCAGCATGAATGGTCATTAATGAAACAAAATCACCGTCTTCTTTTTCGGGATCATCCGAATCGGTAAGCAAGGCAATATTTTGCATATATTCTTGCAGCATCTTTTGGTTAGGTTCCTCATTTTCATTTTCTTTATTTTCTTCCGAAAATTCCTTAATCCCATTTAATAAGGCTTCTAAATTTTGTATACGTGCAACGCCTTCGGGAGAGGCATCTTCGCTTAGATCTTTTAATATACCACACGATTTGGCAATATGTTGGGCCGTAATAAAAGCATCTTTACTTTTTTGCATTACAGCAAAGCTTTTAATCATGGTACCAAATTCATCTATCTTTTCCCCTGCAGCACCAAAATTTAAGGATTTAATATTTTCAATGAGTTCCCACGGACTCATATTTTTCTCTCCGGCAACCGCCATCATTTTTTCTTGGGTTGTCTTTCCTATTTTTCGATTCGGATAATTAATAACACGCCATAATGCTTCTTCATCTCTTTGATTAATAGATAATCGAAAATAAGCTAAAAGGTCTTTTATTTCTTTTCGTTTATAAAAGGAGAGCCCCCCAAATATTTTATAGGGAATGTTTAATTTTCGCAACGCTTCTTCCATCGCTCGCGATTGAGCATTGGTACGATAAAGAATAACAAAATCGGAATTATGAAGTTGGAATTGCATTTTTTGTTCAAAAATGGATTGTGCAACTAAATGTCCTTCTTCGTTATCGGTAGCTGATTTTATAAGTTTTATTTTTTCTCCTTCTTCGTTGCTTGTCCAAATCTCTTTAAAAATTTGGTCTTTATTATTTGCAATAACACTATTGGCTGCACAAACAATATTTTTAGTAGAACGGTAATTTTGCTCTAGTTTAAATATTTTCATGTCGGGATAATCGTTCTTTAAATTAAGAATATTCTTAATATTAGCGCCGCGGAATGCATATATACTTTGTGCATCGTCGCCTACCACGCAAATATTTTCATTTTTGGCAGCGAGTTTCTTAATAATAAGGTATTGTGCGTAATTGGTGTCTTGGTATTCGTCGACTAAAATATATTTGAATTGTTGTTGGTATTTAAAAAGCACTTCAGGGAAATCACGTAAAAGGATGTTGGTTTTAAAAAGGAGGTCATCAAAATCCATGGCCGAAGCACGAAAAAGGCGCTGATCGTAAAGGGAAAAAATTTCAGCTAATCTGGGCTTCCCTGCAGCTTTATCATGTTGTAATATTTCCGCATTGTTAATGTATTCTTTAGAAGAAATTAAATTTGTTTTAGAACCTGAAATTCTGGCTAATACATAGTTCGGCTGATAAGTTTTATCGTCGAGTTCAAGATCTTTAATAATTTTTTTTATTAATGTTTTTGAATCTTCCGTATCATAAATAGAAAAGTTAGCAGGGTAGCCCAATCGTTCTCCTTCAAAGCGAAGAATACGAGCAAAAATAGAATGGAACGTACCCATCCAAACATTTTTAGCTTCGCTCGCACCTACCAATCCAATAATTCTATTTTTCATTTCGCGGGCAGCCTTATTTGTAAAGGTAAGCGATAAAATATGAAAAGAATCTACCCCTTTTTTTAGTAGATGTGCTACCTTATAAGTAAGTACTCTGGTTTTCCCCGAACCGGCTCCTGCAATAACCATTACAGGACCCTCGGTACAAAGTACCGCTTGCTGTTGAATATCGTTTAAATCCTTAATAAATTCCGACACAGTATTAATTTTTTTTAAGTTTCAAAAATAGCTTAAAATAATGAGATAGATAAGAAGTGTTCGTATTTTTTTTCTTAATTTATATATAAGTATATAAATACCAAAAACTTTAAAATATTATTTTTAAAAAATAAATATTTTTTAAAATTTAAATCCATAAAAAAACGTAAATACCCTTTTTGAATAAAAATATTTTTTTAATTTTGTCAAGTCAATAAATCCTCTCAAAATAAAATAATTGTTAAATAGTTAAAAAACAATTAATTATAAAAGGTGCTGAAGAAAAAGAACAAGAAAATGAATTTTTTTTAAAAAAAATCATTTAAGCTATTGGTTTTTTGAAATAAACATGTACCTTTGCACTCCCTAAAATTAGTGGAAATTTATTATTGAAAAGCATTTAATTAACTTATTATATTATGCCAACAATACAACAATTAGTTCGTAAAGGACGAAAAAAAATAACAGGAAAGAGTAAATCTCCGGCATTGGATTCATGTCCTCAAAAACGGGGAGTGTGTGTGAGAGTATATACAACAACACCAAAAAAACCGAATTCGGCTATGAGAAAAGTAGCTAGAGTTCGTCTTACTAAAACTGGAAAAGAAGTAAATGCATATATACCGGGCGAAGGTCATAATTTACAAGAACACTCTATTGTAATGATACGTGGAGGAAGAGTAAAAGATTTACCGGGTGTACGTTATCATATAATCCGTGGTGCTTTAGATACGTCTGGTGTAGAAGGTCGTAATCAACGCAGATCAAAATACGGTACAAAACGTCCCAAAAAAGCAGCTAAATAAAAAAATAATATAATCATTATATAGAAAATGAGGAAAGCTAAACCAAAAAAGAAAATATATCTTCCAGACCCAAAATTTAATGATGTTCTGGTTACAAGGTTTGTTAATAATCTGATGATTATGGGTAAAAAAACCACATCTTATCAGGTTTTTTATGATTCAATAGAAATTGTTTCACAAAAAATGAAAGATGCAACAGAAAGTGGTTTAGAAATATGGAAAAAAGCACTTGTAAATGTAACTCCGCAAGTTGAAGTTAGAAGTCGCAGAATTGGTGGTGCTACATTCCAAATTCCTTCCGAAATTAGACCTGAAAGAAAAATTTCATACGGAATTAAAGCACTTATCACTTATGCTCGTAAAAGAAACGAGAAATCAATGAGTCAGAAATTAGCTGGTGAAATTATGTCGGCCTATAAAGAAGAAGGTGGCGCTTTTAAAAGAAAAGAAGATACACATAGAATGGCGGAAGCAAATAAAGCGTTCTCCCATTTTAGATTTTAATAGAAATATAGAGAGATAGAGATACAATATAAATAATGTCCAGAAACCTAACATATACAAGAAATATTGGCATTATGGCTCATATAGATGCGGGTAAAACCACTACATCTGAGCGTATATTGTATTATACCGGTGTAAACCGAAAAATTGGAGAAGTAGATGATGGTACTGCTACCATGGATTGGATGCAACAAGAACAAGAAAGAGGCATAACAATAACATCTGCCGCTATTTCTTGTTATTGGGATTATCATAATCAACAATATAAAATTAATATTATTGACACTCCAGGACATGTTGATTTTACCGTTGAAGTAGAAAGGTCATTACGCGTACTCGATGGCGCTGTTGCTTTGTTTTGTGCTGTTGGGGGTGTTCAACCTCAATCGGAAACGGTTTGGCGTCAGGCTAATAAATATAACGTACCTCGGATTTGTTATATTAATAAAATGGATAGACCCGGAGCAGATTTCTTGGGTGCCGTTAAACAAATTAAAGATAAATTAATTGCCAATCCAATTCCAATTCAAATACCTATTGGTTGTGAAGAAAATTTTAAAGGAATTGTAGATTTGATTAATAATAAAGCATTCGAATGGGATGAATCTAATCAAGGGGCTACTTTTACCGAAGTTCCTATCCCTGAAGATTTAAAAGATACCGTTTCAGAATATAGATACAAATTAATAGAAGGTGCTGCCGAAGAAAGAGATGATTTGCTCGAAAAATTTATGGCAAACGCAGAATCTCTTACCGAAGATGAAATAAAATCAGCAATCCGCAAAGCAACAATCGAAAGAAGAATTAACCCTGTTGTTTGCGGTTCTTCATTTAAAAATAAAGGCGTTCAGTTTTTACTCGATGCTATCGTTTCTTACCTTCCTTGTCCACTCGACATAGAAGCTGTTAAAGGACTAAATCCATTTACAGAAAAAGAAGAAGTACGTAATCCAGATGTAAATGATCATTTTTGCGCATTGGCATTTAAAATAGCTACCGACCCTTATGTTGGTAGAATCGCATTTTTCCGTGTTTACGCTGGTTCTTTTAAAGCAAATACGGTTCTTTTAAATGCATCAACTGGAAAAAAAGAAAGAATTTCACGTATTGTTCAAATGCAATCCAATAAACAAATTCCTCTAGAATTAATTGAAGCAGGAGATATTGGAGCGGCTATTGGATTTAAAAATATTCGTACCGGAGATACGCTTTGCGACGAAAAATACCCCATAATTTTAGAACCTATCACTTTCCCAGAACCAGTTATAGGTATTGCTGTTGAACCAAAAACGCAAGCAGATATCGATAAATTAGCACTCGCATTACAAAAATTAGCAGAAGAAGACCCTACCTTTAAAGTTAAAATTGATGAAGAAACGGGTCAAACAGTAATAAGTGGAATGGGCGAGCTTCATCTCGAAATATTAAGAGATCGATTAAAAAGAGAATTTGGCGTAGAATGTAATGAAGGAAAACCTCAAGTAGCATATAAAGAAGCAATTTCCCAAGAAGTAAGACATAGAGAAATTTATAAAAAACAAACAGGGGGAAAAGGTAAATTTGCCGATTTAGAAATAATTGTTTCTCCAGCCGATAAAGGAGTAAAAGGACTTCAATTTATAGATGAAATTAAAGGCGGCGTTTTAAATAAAGAATATATACAAGCAATTGAAAAAGGATTAACAGCTGCCATGTCGAATGGTGCGTTAGCCGGTTTTCCAGTTGAAAATATAAAAATAAGATTAATAGATGGTTCTTTTCATTCGGTCGATTCAGATGCATTCTCATTTGAAATAGCCGCTCGTATTGCATTTCGTGAAGCTTGTGCTAAATCGAAACCAATATTGTTAGAACCAATTATGAAATTAGAAATTGAAACACCGGACGAATATTTAGGTGATGTGCTAGGTGATTTGAATAGAAGAAGAGGAAATACCGAAAATGTTACTTCTAAAATGGGATTACAAATAATAAAGGCAAAAGTTCCTTTAGCCGAAATGTTCGGATATGTAACCGATTTAAGAACAATTTCATCAGGAAGAGCAACTTCTACCATGGAGTTTTCACATTATGTAGAAACCCCAAGAAATATTATGGAAGATGTTCTATACAGATTAAGAGGAATGATTATTAATTTATAATTAAGTTAACTATAAAATATAATTACTGTGAGTCAGAAAATCAGAATTAAATTAAAATCGTACGATTACAATCTGGTTGATAAATCAGCAGAAAAGATTGTTAAAACCGTAAAATCTACTGGAGCAGTGGTAAGTGGACCAATACCTTTACCTACGAATAAAAGAATTTTTACGGTATTAAGATCAACGTTTGTAAACAAAAAAGCGAGAGAACAATTTCAACTTTGTTCCTACAAACGATTACTTGATATATACAGTACAACATCTAAAACAGTGGATGCCCTTATGAAACTGGAATTACCGAGTGGGGTTGAAGTTGAAATTAAAGTATGATAAATACAATAATAAATAAAGAATACACAACAATTTAAAAGGCTATATAAAATTATTCATAATGTCAGGATTAATAGGAAAAAAAATAGGAATGACCAGTATTTACGATGCAAATGGTAAAAATATACCATGTACCGTAATTGAAGCAGGTCCCTGTATTGTAACTCAGATAAAGACGAAAGAAATAGACGGATATGATGCGTTACAATTAGCATTTGATGAGAAAAAGGAAAAACAAACAACCAAAGCGTTACAAGGACATTTTGCAAAAGCAAATACAAGCCCTAAAAGGAAACTTGTTGAATTTACAAGGTTTGAAGATGGACATGGAAAAACTTTTGGCGAAGTGTTAACATCCGAAATATTTATTGAAGGAGAGTATGTTGATGTTGTTGGTGTTTCCAAAGGAAAAGGTTTTCAAGGGGTTGTTACTCGTCATAACTTTAGTGGAGTAGGCGATAAAACACACGGTCAACATGATCGTTTAAGAGCCCCCGGTTCTGTTGGCGCATCATCATGGCCTTCCAGAGTTTTTCCTGGAACTAGAATGGCCGGCCGTATGGGAGGAGATCGGGTGAAAATGATTAACCTTCAAATTGTTAAAATAATTAAAGATAAAAACCTTGTTATTGTTAAAGGATCTGTTCCAGGTCCAAGAGGTTCTTATGTTACGATAGAAAGATTTATATAATCATTGAAAGATGGAAATAGAAGTATATAACATTAGTGGGTCAAAGACATCCAAAAAAATAAACTTGAATGAGTCAATATTTGCTATTGAACCAAACGATCATGCAATTTATTTAGATGTTAAACAACACATGTCGAATAAAAGACAAGGAACTCACAAATCGAAAGAAAGATCGGAAGTTTCTGGAAGTACCAAAAAACTAAAACGTCAAAAAGGGACTGGAGGCGCTAGATCCGGAGATATTAATAGCCCCGTTTTTGTTGGTGGAGGTCGTGCTTTTGGTCCTCGTCCACGTGATTATAGTTTTAAATTAAATAAAAAACTAAAAGAACTGGCACGCTTATCGGCTCTTACCTATAAAGCAAAAGATAATAATATTCTTGTATTAGAAGATTTCTCTTTTGAAACGCCTAAAACAAAGAAATATATAGATGTCTTAAAGAGTTTTAATTTGTTGGATAAGAAAACGTTATTAGTTCTTTCCGAGTCAAATAAAAATATTTATATGTCATCTAGAAATTTGCAAAAAGCAAAAGTTACAATACCTTCTAATTTAAATACATATGATATTTTAAATGCACATAATATTTTATTTGTAGAAAGTGCATTAATAGATGTTGAAAAACAATTTTCTAAATCGGAAGAAGTTAGTAAGTAATTTTTAATATGAATTTTGAATTATTAGTGAAATAAAAGTATATAAAATGGAAGTATTAGTTAGACCGATTATTACAGAAAAAATGACAGGCATTACTGAAAAATTACATCAGTATGGGTTCATTGTAGGAAAAAGTACAAACAAAATCCAAATTAAAAAAGCGGTCGAAGAAATGTACGGTGTAAATGTTATATCTGTTAATACAGTTCGTTATGCCGGCAAATCAAAATCGCGTTATACCAAAAAGGGTTTTGTTGCAGGAAGTACAGATGCTTTTAAAAAAGCAATTATAACACTAAAAGAAGGACAAGTTATTGATTTTTACAGCAATATTTAAATAAATGGGCTTACATAAATTAAAACCAACAACACCAGGCCAACGATTTAAAGTTGTAAGTGATAACAAAGATATCACTGCCTCTAAACCGGAAAAAAGCCTGCTAGCTCCCTCAAAAAGATCAGGAGGTAGAAATAATAGCGGAAGAATGACCATGCGTAATATGGGCGGAGGTCATAAGCAATTATATAGAATTATCGATTTTAAAAGAGATAAAGATAATATTCCTGCAACTGTAAAAACAGTTGAATATGATCCAAATCGTACTTCTAGAATATCGTTAGTTTGTTATGCCGATGGTGAAAAAAGATATATTATTGCTCCCCATGGAATTAAAGTAGGACAAAAAATTATGTCGGGTAAAGGGGTAGCTCCTGAAATTGGAAATACGCTTTTTATTGAAGAAATACCATTAGGTACGGTAATTCATAATATAGAATTAAGACCAGGACAAGGAGCTAATTTTGCTCGTAGTGCCGGTTCTTATGCTCAACTATTATCTAGAGATGGAAAATATGCTATTCTTAAAATGCCTTCAGGTGAATCAAGAATGGTTTTAATAACATGTAAAGCAACTATCGGAATGGTTTCAAATATCGACCATAGCCTTGAAAAATCCGGAAAAGCTGGAAGATCAAGATGGCTTGGAAGAAGACCTAGAACCAGAGGAGTTGTTATGAATCCGGTTGATCACCCAATGGGTGGAGGAGAAGGAAAAGCGTCTGGAGGTCATCCTCGTTCACGTAAGGGAATTCCATCAAAAGGATACAAAACCCGTGCTCCAAAAAATAAGTCAAATAACTATATTATTGAAAGAAGAAAGAAATAATTAAAGCTATGAGTAGATCATTAAAAAAAGGTCCTTATATTCATTATAAGCTTGAAAAGAAAGTTCTGGCTAATGCCGATTCTAAAAAGAAATCTGTTATTAAAACATGGTCAAGAGGTTCTATGATTTCTCCAGATTTTGTAGGCTTAACGATTGCAGTTCATAATGGAAATAAATTTATACCTGTTTATGTTACTGAAAACATGGTAGGTCATAAATTAGGTGAATTTGCTCCTACACGTATTTTTAGAGGACATTCAGGAAATAAATAAGGATATATTATAATATTGATAAATTTTATTAAGAAATGGGAGTTAGAAAACATAATAAAGCCAAGGCAGATAAAGAAGCAAAAAAGCAAATTTATAGTGCTAAATTGATGAACTGCCCGACTTCTCCACGAAAAATGAGATTAGTCGCTGACCTGATTAGAGGTGTAAATATCGATAAAGCGTTACATATACTGAAACATAGCTCGAAAGAAGCTTCTGGTAAATTAGAAAAATTGTTAAAATCGGCAATCGCTAATTGGCAAGCTAAAAATGAAGGCGTTCGTATTGAAGATAGTAACCTTTTTATAAAACAAATCTATGTTGATAACGGTAGAATATTAAGACGTATTCTTCCTGCTCCTCAAGGTCGTGCTCATCGTATTCGTAAACGTTCTAATCATGTTACACTTTTTGTAGATAGCCGTTTAAATGAAAATAATGAAAAATCGAATATAATAGAATCTTCAAAAGCAGAAATAGTAAAAGCAACAGAAGTTAAAAAGGAAGCAAAAGCTCCTAAAACAACGAAAGCGAAAAAGGAAACAGCTACTACTAAAAAAGAAACCAAAACAAATAAAACAAAATAAATTATTATAACAATATCTTAATCTAAATGGGACAAAAAGCAAATCCAATAGGTAATAGACTAGGAATCATCAGAGGATGGGACTCTAACTGGTATGGTGGAAATAATTATGCTACCAAATTAGTAGAAGATGTAAAGATTAGAAAATACCTGAATGTACGTTTAGCCAAAGCGGGAATATCTAAAATTATAATAGAACGTACGCTAAAATTAGTTACTGTTACTATTAATACAGCAAGACCCGGAATAATTATAGGAAAAGGTGGACAGGAAGTAGATAAGTTAAAAGAAGAATTGAAGAAATTAACCGGAAAAGAAGTTCAAATTAATATCACCGAAATAAAAAGACCGGAAGTAGATGCTGTTATTGTTTCATCTACCATCGCAAAACAAATTGAAGGAAGAATTTCATTTCGTCGTGCTATTAAAACCTCTATTGCTTCTACCATGAGAATGGGTGCAGAAGGAATAAAAGTAACAATTTCTGGAAGATTAGCCGGTGCAGAAATGGCTAGAGCCGAAACGTATAAAGAAGGCAGAACTCCTTTACATACCTTAAGAGCAGATATCGATTATGCACACGCAGAAGCACATACTACCTATGGAAGAATAGGAATTAAAGTATGGATCTGTAAAGGCGAAGTTTATGGCAAAAGAGATCTTTCTCCAGTAATTGCTGTTGCTACCGGATTTAAACCCAGCATGAATGGTCCTAAATTTGGAAAAAGCAAAAAAAGAAATAATAAATAATTAAGATAATATATACGGAATTTTTTAATTAAAAGAAAATGTTACAGCCAAAGAAAACAAAATATAGAAAGCAGCAGAAGGGTAAAATGAAAGGTAATGCCAAAAGAGGCAGCCAGCTTGCTTTCGGTTCTTTTGGAATTAAAGCATTAGAAGAATGCTGGATTACAGGACGCCAAATCGAAGCTGCTCGTCAGGCAGTTACTCGTCACATGAAACGTGAAGGGCAAATTTGGATCCGTATATTTCCGGATAAACCGGTAACCAAAAAACCTGCAGAAGTACGTATGGGTAAAGGTAAAGGAGCACCCGAGTATTTTGTTGCCAGAGTAACTCCCGGCAGAATACTTTTTGAAGCAGAAGGGGTATCTTTAGCCACCGCAAAAGAGGCCTTACGTCTTGCATCTCAAAAGTTACCTATTGCAACGAAACTTGTTATTAGAAAAGATTATTCAGAAGAAACATTATAATTACAATGAAACAAAAATCAGTAGTTAAAGAATTGTCCACAAGTGAAATAAAAGAAAGACTTGAGGAAGAAAAGAAACAGTTAACAAAACTGAAATTCAATCATGCGGTTTCTCCACTGGAAAATCCAATGAAGATAAATGCATACAAAAAAAATGTCGCACGATTAGAAACAGAATTGCGCACTAGAATAATTAAAGAAAAAGCAGAGTTGAAAAAGTAATATTTCTTAAAATGGAATTAGAAGTAAGAAAACTTAGAAAAGAAAAAGTCGGCTTGGTTGTCAGCAACAAAATGGATAAATCAATTGTTGTTGAAGTAGAAAGAAAAATCAAGCATCCCAAATACGGCAAGTTTGTTAAAAAAACTTCAACGTTTATGGCACACGATGAACAAAATGATTGTAACATCGGCGATACAGTTCGTATTATGGAATCACGTCCGCTAAGCAAAAGTAAATGCTGGAGACTAGTAGAAATTATTGAAAGAGCCAAATAATTATGATACAACAGGAATCAAGATTAACAGTAGCTGATAACAGCGGTGCAAAGGAAGTTCTTTGCATTAGGGTATTGGGTGGTACCAAAAAAAGATATGCCTCTGTTGGTGATAAAATTATTGTTACCGTTAAAGATGCAATTCCATCCGGAAACATTAAAAAAGGAACCGTCACCAAAGCAGTTGTGGTACGAACACATAAAGAAATAAGAAGAAACGATGGTTCTTATATTCGTTTCGACGATAACGCAGTTGTATTACTAACAGCCACTGAAGAATTAAGAGGTACTCGTATATTCGGACCCGTTGCCAGAGAGCTGAGAGAAAAACAATTTATGAAAATTGTATCACTGGCACCTGAAGTGCTTTAATTAAAATTAATATGATAAAATTTAAATTAAAAATTAAAAAAGGCGATATTGTTAAAGTAATAGCCGGTGATTCTAAAGGACAACAAGGAAAAGTCCTGAAGGTTATGGTTAGCGAATCAAAAGCTATTGTGGAAGGAATCAATATGGTTTCTAAAAGTACAAAGCCAAATGCAAAAAATACCAAAGGTGGAATAGTTAAGCAAGAAGCTCCTATACATATTTCAAACCTAATGGTAATTGATAATTCCGGTAAACCCACACGTATCGGAAGAAAATTAGATGATAAAGGTAAATTAATTCGTTATTCTAAAAAAACAGGGGAGGCAATTAAATAATGGAATATAAACCCAGGTTAAGAGCCAAATATAAAGATGAAGTCGTTCCTGCGCTAATGAAGCAGTTCGAGTTTAAAAGTGTTATGCAGGTTCCTGTCATAAAAAAGATTTGTGTTAATCAAGGCGTTGGTGCAGCTATTGCAGATAAAAAACTAATAGATGTTGCCATCAACGAAATGACTATGATTACAGGTCAGAAACCAGTTTCCACGAAATCTAAAAAAGATATATCAAACTTTAAATTAAGAAAAGCCATGCCTATTGGAGTTCGCGTTACATTAAGAGGCGACAATATGTATGAATTTTTAGATCGTTTGATCTCGGTAGCACTACCACGTATTAGAGATTTTAAAGGGATTAACGATAAAGGTTTTGATGGTCAAGGAAATTATACACTAGGGGTTACCGAACAAATAATTTTCCCTGAAATTAACATCGATAAAATTACCAAAATTATGGGCTACGATATCACTTTTGTTACTTCAGCAAAAAACGATAAAGAGGCTTTAGCATTATTAAAAGAATTTGGATTACCATTTAAAAACCAGAAACAATAACCATCAATATGGCAAAAGAATCAGTAAAAGCTAGAGAAGTTAAAAGACAAAAAATGGTTGATAAATATGCCGCTAAAAGAGAGGCATTAAAAGCAGCCGGCGATTATAACGCATTACAAAAAATTCCTAAAAATGCATCTCCTGTTCGTTTACATAATCGTTGTAAACTTACCGGAAGACCTAAAGGATATATGCGTCAATTCGGTATTTCTCGTATCAATTTCAGAGAAATGGCTCTTATTGGTTTAATTCCAGGGGTTACAAAAGCTAGTTGGTAAATAAATAAATAATTTAAAACATATACAAGAATGATTACCGATCCAATTGCAGATTATTTGACAAGAATTAGAAATGCTGTGTTAGCAAATCACAGGATTGTTGAAATTCCTTCTTCTAATTTAAAAAAAGAAATAACTAAAATATTATTCGAAAAAGGATATATTTTGAACTATAAGTTTGAAGATGATAGCGTTCAAGGCATTATAAAAATTGCATTGAAATATCATCCGGTAACAAAAACACCTGCTATTACTACTTTGCAAAGAATTAGTAAACCCGGATTAAGAAAATATACCGATTCGGAAAATATTCCAAGGGTTTTAAATGGACTAGGAATAGCAATATTGTCTACATCACAAGGTGTTATGACCGATAAAGAAGCCAAAAAAAATAAAGTAGGCGGAGAAGTTCTTTGCTACATAAGTTAAAACTGACGGAGGAAATTATAATGTCACGAATAGGGAAATTACCGATTCATTTACCAAAAGGAGTAACAGTAAACGTTTCTGATAAAAATGTAGTAACTGTTAAAGGGCCTCTTGGCGAACTATCGCAATTTATGGATCCTGCGATTACTATTTCGCAAGAAGAAACAAATTTGGTTATAAAAAGAGCTACCGAACAGCAACGTCATAGAGCATTGCATGGTTTATACAGATCTCTTTTAAATAATATGGTAACAGGTGTATCAACTGGTTATAAAATTGTTCAAGAGCTTATTGGCGTTGGATATAAAGCATCCAATAATGGACAATTACTAGAACTTACACTTGGTTATTCACATCATATTGTGATGGAATTACCCAAAGAAATTAAAGTTCAAACAACAGCTGAAAAAGGAAAAGCGCCAACTATTATATTGGAATCGACAGATAAACAATTGGTTGGTCAAGTAGCAGCAAAAATAAGATCATTAAGAAAACCTGAACCATACAAAGGAAAAGGGATTAAATTCGAAAATGAAGTTTTGAGAAGAAAAGCAGGTAAATCAGCTGCAACAGGTTCAAAATAATTAATCAACAAACTAATTAAAGAATAAAATGGCTATTACAAAAGACTTCAGAAGGAATCGGATTAAAATGAGGATTCGTAAGGTGGTTAAAGGAACCACTGAAGTGCCTCGTTTTACTGTATTTAGAAGCAATAAACAGATTTATGCGCAAATTATTGATGACCTTTCAGGAAAAACACTTGTTCATGCTTCATCAATAATTAAGGGAGCTCCCGAACAAACAGGGAACAAAATAGATCAAGCAAAAATAGTTGGAAAACTTATTGCTGAAAGAGCTATTGAAGCCGGTATTAATAATGTCGTGTTCGACAGAAATGGTTATTTGTATCATGGTAGAGTTAAATCTTTGGCCGAAGCAGCCAGAGAAGGTGGACTTAAATTTTAATGGATATGCCAAACGTAAACGTAAAAAGAGTAAAATCTAGCGAAATCGAGTTTAAAGATAAACTGGTTAGCATTCAAAGAGTAACTAAGGTTACTAAAGGGGGTAGAACATTTAGCTTTTCAGCTATTGTCGTAGTCGGGAATGAAAGTGGTGTTGTTGGATACGGCTTAGGAAAAGCAAAAGAAGTAACTACTGCTATAGCTAAAGGCATTGATGATGCAAAGAAAAACCTGATTCGTGTACCTGTATATAATGGAACTGTTCCTCATGAACAAACCGGTAAATATAGTGGCGCATTAGTGTTTCTAAAACCCGCCGCCCAAGGAACAGGAGTAATAGCCGGAGGTGCTATGCGTGCTGTTTTGGAAAGTGTTGGCGTTAGAGACGTACTAGCTAAATCAAAAGGATCGTCTAACCCTCATAGCGTTGTTAAAGCAACCATTGATGCACTTGCACGGATGAAAGATCCATATACAATTGCTCAATTAAGAGGAATAAGTATTAAAAAGGTATTTAACGGATAATTTATAAGACCGAAATATTTTCAGAAAATGAAAAATATAAGAATTAAACAAATAAAAAGCGCAATCGACCGTCCGGAGCGTCAAAAAAGGACACTAAGAGCATTAGGTATTAAAAAAATGCAACAAGAAGTCGAATTAGTAGCAACTCCTCAGATAATAGGAATGGTTAATAAAATTAAACATTTAGTATCTGTAGAAGAAATTTAAATTATACATAAAGTTTAAAAAAGCAGAAATATTATGGATTTATCAAATCTCAAACCAGCTGAAGGTTCTGTAAAAAATAGAAAAAGAATAGGAAGAGGGCAAGGATCTGGAAGAGGAGGAACTTCTACCAAAGGTCATAAAGGAGCACAATCACGTTCCGGATATTCAAGAAAAAGTGGTTTTGAAGGAGGCCAAATGCCTATTCATAGAAGACTCCCTAAATTTGGATTCACCAATTTTTCACGTGTTGAATATAGAGGAATCAATATAGAGATACTTCAAAAATTAGCTGATAATAAAAACATAACAGTAATTGACCCCGAAATTCTAAGAGAAAATGGTCTTACTGCTAAAAATGATTTAGTTAAAATACTAGGTAAAGGAGAGCTCAAATCGAAAATTGAAGTGAAAGCACATGCTTTCTCAGCCGGTGCTATTAAGGCAATTGAGGCAAATGGGGGTACCGCAACTAAAATCTAAAATCAATGAAAAGATTTATTCAGACAATTAGGAATATATATAAGATTGAAGATCTTCGAAAAAGGATTATTTATACTTTAGGTCTTGTTATTATTTATCGACTTGGTTCATACGTGGTTTTACCAGGTATAGACCCTAGTCAATTAGGTGCCTTAGAAGAACAAACCAAAGATGGAATATTAGGTTTATTAAATATGTTCTCTGGTGGAGCATTTTCAAATGCTTCTATTTTTGCTCTTGGTATAATGCCGTATATTTCTGCATCTATTGTTATCCAACTTTTAGGAATGGCTATTCCTTATTTCCAAAAACTACAGAAAGAAGGAGAAAGTGGCCGGAAGAAAATGAATCAAATTACCCGTTATTTAACTGTTTTAATTACAGCAGGACAAGCACCAGCTTATTTAGGAAATGTTATTTCGCAACTCCCAAATGAAGCTATTTCACCATTCGACCCGGGTATATCTAACCCAACAACATTTTTCTGGATTTCTTCAATTATAATTCTTACTGCTGGAACTATGTTTGTAATGTGGCTTGGAGAAAAAATAACGGATAAAGGGGTTGGTAATGGGATCTCTTTAATTATTATGATAGGAATTATAGCAAGACTTCCTTTTGCACTATTTGCTGAATTTTTCTCTAGAATGGAAGAACAAGGTGGTGGTCTAGTGGTGTTTATAATAGAACTGGTTGTTTTAATTTTAGTAATACTTCTTTGTATCCTTTTAGTTCAAGGAACACGAAAAATACCGGTCCAATTTGCAAAACGAATTGTTGGGAATAAACAATATGGCGGTGTAAGGCAATATATTCCTTTAAAAGTGAATGCTGCCGGAGTTATGCCGATTATCTTTGCACAAGCAATTATGTTTTTACCTATCACATTAGCTGGATTCTCAAGTTCGGAAGCACTTACCGGATTTGCTCGTACATTTTCAGATTTTAATGGATTTTGGTATAATTTTACCTTTGCGGTGCTAATCATCTTATTTACATATTTTTATACTGCTATTACGGTAAACCCGAATCAAATGGCTGAAGATATGAAGAAAAATGGTGGTTTTATTCCTGGCGTAAAACCTGGAAAGAAAACTGCCGATTTTATTGATACTGTGATGTCTAGAATAACGTTCCCCGGTTCTTTATTCTTAGCATTGGTGGCTGTTATGCCTGCCTTTGTTCGACTTTTTGGAGTTAATAGTCAATTTGCCCAATTTTTTGGTGGCACTTCTTTGTTAATTTTAGTTGGAGTTGTATTGGATACACTACAACAAATAGAAAGTCATTTATTAATGCGTCATTACGATGGATTAATGAAATCAGGTAGAATTAAAGGACGTGCATCAACTAGCATGGCTAGTTAAAAAGATTTTTCCGAATGATTTATTATAAGACGGACGAAGAAATAGAAAAAATTAGAAAAAGTTCTTTACTTGTTGGAAAAACAATAGCCGAAGTCGCTAAATTTATTAAACCCGGCGTTAAAACAATTGATTTAGATAAATTGGCAGAACAATTTATTCTCGATCATCATGCAAAACCTGCGTTTAAAGGATATAATGGATTTCCGTATACTTTATGCATTTCTATAAATGAACAAGTGGTACATGGATTTCCAGGCGAACGAGAAATAAAAAATGGAGACATTGTTTCTATCGATTGTGGAGTTCTTAAAGATGGTTATTTTGGTGATTCAGCGTATACTTTTATAGTTGGCGAAGTTAAACCGGAAATAAAATTATTGGTAGAAGCTACAAAAGAATCTTTATATAAAGGGATAGAAAATGCAGTTGTTGGGAAAAGATTAGGTGATATAGGCTATGAAATTCAAAATCATGTTGAGAAATTAGGCTTTTCTGTTGTAAGAGATTTAGTAGGGCATGGCATCGGTAAAAATTTGCACGAGAAACCCGAAGTAATGAATTATGGTAGAAAAGGAACAGGGATGAAATTACAGGAAAACCTCGTAATTGCTATAGAGCCAATGATTAACATGGGAAAATACAATGTGGTTCAAGAAGCCGACGGATGGACTATCCGAACATCAGATAGAATGCCTTCAGCCCATTTTGAGCATACCATCGCAGTAAAAAAAAATAAAGCAATTATTTTGTCGTCGTTCGATGAAATAGAAGAAGTAATAAAAAGGAATAAAGAATAATTTATGGCTAAACAATTATCAATAGAGCAAGATGGAACTGTAGTTGAATCACTAGGTAATGCCATATTTAGAGTTGAATTAGAAAATGGACACATTATAATAGCACATATATCTGGTAAAATGAGAATGCATTATATAAAAATTTTACCCGGAGATAAAGTTAAAATTGAAATGTCTCCGTATGACTTAACTAAAGGAAGAATAACATTCAGATATAAGTAGAATATTTAAATTTTAAAAGAATGAAAGTAAAAACATCAGTAAAAAAAAGAACTCCCGAATGTAAATTAGTTCGCAGAAAAGGGACCTTGTACATGATTAATAAAAAAAATCCAAAGTTTAAACAAAGACAAGGATAAAAAGATCTTTATTTTATAAAAAGGTTGGAAAGAACTAAAATAATATATAGAATATTAAATTAAATATAAAACATGGCACGTATAGCTGGTATCGATTTACCTAAAAACAAAAGAGGAGAAATAGGCCTAACATATATTTACGGCATTGGCAGAAGTAATGCTCGTAAAATATTAAAGGAAGCAGGAATTGATATAAATAAAAAAGTAGAAGAATGGACGGATGAAGAACAAACAAAAATTCGTACCATTATTGGCGATAATTTTAAAGTAGAAGGTGCTCTACGTTCAGAGTATCAAACCAGTATTAAACGTTTAATGGATATTGGTTGTTATAGAGGAATTCGCCATCGTAGTGGATTACCACTTAGAGGCCAACGTACAAAAAATAATGCCAGAACTAGAAAAGGTAAAAAGAAAACAGTTGCAAACAAAAAGAAAGCAACAAAAGGCTAGAAAATAAATATCCTATTTTCTTAATTTAAGAATAAAGGGTATTAATAAAGTATAAGAAATAATTAAAAGTTGATATAAATATCATGGCAAAGACAACAAAAGTCACAAGAAAGAGAGTAGTTAAAGTTGATCCAATCGGACAAGCACATATTTTTGCTTCATTTAACAACCTTATTGTAACATTAACCAATGCAGATGGTCAAACTATTTCATGGTCATCGGCCGGAAAAATGGGATTTAAAGGATCCAAAAAAAACACACCTTATGCTGCTCAAACAGCTTCTCAAGATTGCGCGAAAGTTGCATACGATCTTGGATTAAGAAAAGTAAAAGTGTTTGTTAAAGGACCTGGAGCCGGAAGAGAATCGGCTATCCGTTCAATTAATGCCGCCGGTATTGAAGTGATGGAAATCGTTGATATTACACCATTACCTCATAATGGCTGCCGTTCACCTAAAAGAAGAAGAGTTTAATTAATTTGTAAATAATAAAATAATAATATGGCTAGATATATTGGTCCAAAAACTAAAATTGCTAGAAAGTTCAGAGAACCTATTTACGGACCTGATAAATATTTTGAAAAGAAAAATTATGCACCCGGAATGCATGGAAGTACGAAAAGAAAAAGTAAAACTTCCGAGTATGGTTTGCAGTTAATGGAAAAACAAAAAGTAAAATATACTTATGGAATTTTGGAAAAACAGTTTGCAAATCTTTTCCAAAAAGCTTCTAGTAAAAAAGGAATTACCGGTGAAAATTTATTGCAATTTATTGAAGCTCGTTTAGACAATGTTATTTTCCGTTTAGGAGTTGCTCCTACCAGAGATGCTGCCAGACAACTTGTATCGCATCGTCATATAACGGTTAATGGAAAAGTGTCTAATATCCCTTCACATATTTTAAAAGTGGGAGATGTTGTAGGCGTTCGTGAAAGATCTAAATCATTAGAAATTATTACGAATTCATTAGAAGGAAGAAAAAATCAACATACTTGGCTTGAATGGGATGCTCAAACAATGACTGGAAAAGTATCTAGTTACCCACAACGTGATCAGATTACAGAAAATATAAAAGAACAATTAATCGTCGAATTATATTCTAAATAATAAATAAGTTATATTAAACTTAAAACAACTCAACATAAATGGCAATTTTAGCTTTTCAAAAACCCGATAAGGTAATCATGCTTGAATCTGATGGATTCAAAGCAAAATTTGAATTTCGTCCATTAGAACCAGGATACGGAATTACTGTGGGAAATGCACTCCGCAGAATTTTATTATCTTCTTTGGAAGGATTCGCTATTACTTCAATTAAAATTGAAGGAGTAGAACATGAATTTTCTACTATTAAAGGGGTTGTAGAAGATGTTACCGAAATGATTTTAAATTTAAAACAGGTACGTTTTAAACGACAAATAGAAACAGTTAATAATGAAAAGGTTACTGTTAAAATTACCGGACAGGATACATTTACAGCCGGAGATATTAATAAGTTTATGTCGAGTTTTCAAGTACTAAATCCGGAAATTGTTTTATGTCATATGGACCCTTCCGTAAAACTGACTATTGAAATTAATATTGATAAAGGAAGAGGATATGTTCCAGCAGAGGAAAATAAATCGCTTAATGCTCCTCTTGGAACTGTTTTTATTGATTCCATATTTACCCCAATAAAAAATGTAAAATTTAGCGTGGAAGATTACCGCGTTGAACAAAAAACAGACTACGAAAAATTAATAGTTGAACTTTTAACAGATGGCTCTATTAATCCAAAAGATGCGTTAAAAGAGGCAGCCAAAATATTAATTCATCATTTTATGTTGTTTTCCGATGAAAAAATTACGTTAGACACGGAAGAAAAAGCAACAACAGAAGAATTTGATGAAACTTCATTACATATGCGTCAGTTGCTTAAAACAAAATTAGTAGATATGGATCTTTCTGTAAGAGCCTTAAATTGTTTAAAAGCAGCCGATGTAGAAACACTTGCTGAATTAGTACAATTCAATAAAAATGATCTTCTTAAATTCAGAAACTTTGGAAAAAAATCATTGGCTGAACTAGAAGAACTTGTTAAAGCAAAGAATTTACATTTCGGAATGAATTTACAGAAATATAAATTAGATAAAGATTAATTTTTGCGAAAATCTTTTAAGTACAACGAATATAGAGTATTCAATATTAAAGAATAAATAAAATGAGACACGGAAAAAAGGTCAATCATCTAGGAAGAACCACAGCACACAGAGAAGCGTTGCTTTCAAATATGGCATCGTCATTGATTTTGAGCAAAAACAAACGGATTAGAACAACGTTAGCTAAAGCAAAAGAGCTCAGAACATATATTGAACCCCTAATTACTCGATCAAAAGAAGATTCTACAAATTCGCGCAGGGTTGTATTTAGTTATCTTCAAAATAAAGAAGCCGTAACGGAATTATTTCGCGAAATTGCTACCAAAATAGCACAGCGTCCGGGTGGATATTTAAGAATTCTTAAAACGGGTTTTAGAAAAGGAGATAATGCAGAAATGTGCATGGTTGAACTAGTTGACTACAACGAAAATCTATTACAAGAAAAACTAGAAAAGAAAGCCAAAACAACCCGAAGAGGTCGTGGTGGAGCTAAAAAGGAAACGGTAGAAGGCGAAATTAAAACAAAAGCGCCTAAAGCTAAAACAAGCAAAACAGTCGAGGCGGAAAATAATGTAAGTGAGCCATCTGCAGAGAATGACATCCTGAAAGAAACAGAAGAAAAATAGATAAATTTTAGGCTGCTTTTGCAGCCTTTTTTTTTACTTTTTGTTTCGTTGTTTTGATAAATAATGATTAATTTTAAAACCTAAATTTAAAAAATATTATGGGACAGATAATTTATATTCAAGCAAGACAAATCCTCGATTCGAGAGGAAACCCTACCGTAGAAGTAGATGTTGTTACCGATAGTGGTGCTTTAGGAAGAGCATCAATTCCATCAGGTGCCTCAACCGGAACACATGAAGCCCACGAATTACGTGATAACGATAAAGGTGTTTACATGGGAAAAGGTGTTTTAAAAGCAGTTCAAAATGTGAATAAAACACTTGCCGAAGAACTTAAAGGAATTGATGTAAATGAACAAGTAGGAATAGACCGCTTAATGATGGAAATTGATGGGACATCCAATAAATCAAGTATTGGAGCCAATGCCATTTTAGGCGTATCACTCGCTGTTGCAAAAGCGGCAGCACAAGAAGCAGGACAACCGTTATATCGTTATTTAGGCGGCGTAAATGCGAATATGTTACCCATTCCAATGATGAATATTCTAAATGGTGGCTCGCATGCCGATAACAGTATCGATTTTCAGGAATTTATGATTATGCCTGTAGGCGCTGAAAATTTTAGAGAAGCCATTCGTATGGGTGCTGAAGTTTTTCATAACCTGAAAAATGTATTAAAAAAGAAACATTATTCAACAAATGTAGGTGATGAAGGAGGTTTTGCGCCTAATTTAAAATCGAACGAAGAAGCTATTACGCTTATTATACAAGCGATAGAAGCAGCCAAATATAAACCCGGAAAAGATATTTTTATTGCACTCGATCCAGCAGCTTCTGAATATTATATCCCCGAAGAAAATGTATATCATTTACATAAATCAACTGGCGATAAACTTAAACCAGCCGAAATGGTTAATTATTGGAAAGATTGGGTTAAAAAATATCCTATTGTTTCTATAGAAGATGGCATGGCTGAAGATGATTGGTCGGGATGGAGTTTAATGACAAAAACCTTAGGCGATAAAATTCAATTAGTAGGAGATGATCTTTTTGTTACCAACGTAGAACGTTTGCAAAAAGGAATCGATAAAAATGTGGCTAATTCAATTTTAATTAAAGTAAATCAAATAGGTACACTTACCGAAACCATTAATGCCATAGAATTAGCACGACTTAATGGATACTCATCGGTAATTAGTCATCGTTCAGGCGAAACAGAAGATACTACCATAGCCGATTTATCTGTTGCATTAAAAACAGGGATGATTAAAACCGGATCTGCTTGTCGTTCCGAACGAATAGCGAAATATAATCAATTATTAAGGATTGAAGAAATGCTCGGAACAACAGCCGAATACTACGGAAAGAAGTTTAAATTTGTTTAAAGAAAAGTTTTTTAAAAGTCCCAAGAAATTGGGACTTTTTTAGTGCTATACGTTTTTTCTTTTTCTATAAAAGATATTTCTTATAATTTGCATAAAAAATGAATTATAATTAAAACATTATTTTTTAATTATGAAAACATCTTTTTTGAGACATATGTTTATTTTAATTATACTACTTTTAATGTTTGGTAGTATGATTGAAAGAAAATACCCGATTTCGAAAAACAAAATGTGAATTTAACAGTAAAAGTAGTGGGATATAAAAATACCAATGGGAAAACACAGATTGGTTTGTATAATAATGAAATATCCTTCCCTAAAATAAATAAACAATATAAAACCGCTATAATTAACGTTAATTCATTTGTAACAAAATACACTTTTTCAATTCCCGTCGGTTATTATGCTGTTGCATTGTTTCATGATGCGAATGCTGATGGCGTATGTAATACCAATTTTTTGGGAATTCCAAAAGAAGGATATGGGTTTTCAAATAATATTAAACCGATAATAAGTGCTCCCACGTTTAATGAGACAAAAATGAGTATTCAAAAAGATATGGAAATAGAAATTAGGCTAATTTACTAGCTTGAAATAGCAAAAGTTTAAAAAGGAGAATTAATTTTATTAACTTATTTTATGGATGAAATAATTGTTAGCATATCAACCCTCTTTATGAAGTACGGTATTAAAAGTGTTTCAATGGATGATGTGTCTAGAGAATTGGGCATTTCCAAGAAAACGCTTTATCAATATTTTAAAGATAAAGATGAGTTAGTTACGAAAGTGGTAGAACATCACGCTGAATTACTTTCAGGAGAAATGTTTAAAATGGTATCGGAAAATGCAAATGCCATAGAACAGTTGTTGCAGGTAAGTAAATTTGTATCGCAGTATCTAAAGAATATAAACCCGTCTGTTACCTATGATTTAAAAAAATATTATCCACAAATATGGAAAAATGTGAATTTAAATAATAGAGATTATATTTTTAATCAAATTAAACAAAATATGATTAATGGTATTAAGGAAGGTTTATATAGGAGTGATATAAATATTGATATCATTACCCATTTTTATCTTTTCCGAATGGAAATGTCTCAAACATATGAGATGATAGTGGAAAACAAATATTCCTATGAAGAAATTTTTAACACCTCTTTTAATTACCATATAAGAGGTATTGCAAATAAAAAAGGATTAGAATATTTAGAAAACAAAATTAAAACGCAAACAAAATATAATTGAAATAGGGGATTCTCTTCATTTGCCTATTCATCTGTTAGATGACGAAAATCTTCGAGTTTTTTTAACGATATTTCTTCGTTTCGTTTTTTTACTTCCGAAACAAATAAACCTAGAATTTCTTTGTGTTCTTTTGAAGAAAGAGGAATGGTAAATGACATGTATTTAATAAATTTTTCTTCACCACCATTAATTTCAATAATATGAGTATTATAAAAAATGGCGATTTTTTCATGCGATTTTAAATATTTTGTATTTAAACAAGCATCTTTTTTAGAAATAAGATTTTTAATAACATTTATAGCTTTTACCTTATCAATTGGAGCTTTCTCGTTTTTTCCCGACATATATTTTCGTATTAAAAATAGTACAATTGTTCTTTATGTAAAATTACAACAAAATAAAAATTTATGCAATTTTAAATTTAAAATTATATCTAAATATTATTATAGTTCGTGTGAATATATGCTTTAATAATAAAAGATATTTTAAAAAAGTTAATATGTTAGCTAAAACGGATGGCTTTAACAGGGGTAATTTTTGAAATGATATAGGATGGAATTAACAGCATTAGAAAGCATATCAGTATTGTTCCGGCATTTAACAGAAAAATATGTAGAAATGATAAATGAATTGGAACTTCTGTTAAATAGTATGATTCTTGCGGTAGTGTTATGATTCCGAAATATTTTTGAATTAAACAAAATAATAATGCAATTATATTTCCCCATAAAAGGCCTTTAAATACTAGATACATAGAAGTGTAAAGGAAAACTTTGCGGATGCTATTATTGCGCGTCCCCATGGCTTTTAATAAACCTATCATGCTCGTTCGTTCTAAAATTAATATAAGAAAGGTAGAGATAATATTAATCGTTGCCACAATTACCATAAGAATAAGAATAATTAACACATTCATATCCATTAAACTTAACCAGTCGAATATTTGTGGGTCTTTTTGTTTTATGTTTTTTGAATTTAAATCGTAAGGAATATTTTTATATACGTATTCGCTTACTTTTTCTAAATCGTTATAATTATCAATTAATATCTCAAATCCACCTATTTGATTAGGTTTCCATTTGTTTAACGACTGTATTTGAGCAATATCGGCTATTACAAAAAGTTTGTCATATTCCGACAAACCCGTTTCGTAAATTCCGGTAATGTGTAATTTCCTTCCTTTGGGCTGTGCTTGTTCTTTCCCAATAAAATACATCCGGACGGAGTCGCCTAATTTAAGTTTTAATCTGTTTGCGATAATTTTCGATATAATTATATCTTTTGACCTTAAAGAATCTTTTATTTGTAATATATTCCCCTCAACTATTTTGTCTTCTAAAAACGACCAGTCATAATCACTGCCAACTCCTTTCAAAATAATACCTTCCATCTGGTCATCGGTTTTAATAATTCCTGCTTTGGTTGCAAAAACTTGAATATGTTTAATTCCTTCAGCAGATTGAAATGTATTATAAAAAGTTTGATTTTTATCAATAGGCTCTGTTTCTGGAGATGAATTGGAATCGAAACGACTTATTTGTATGTGAGAGCCAAACCCAATTACCTTTTCTCTAATCTCTTTTTGAAAACCGGTAACAATAGCCATAGAAACAATCATTATCGAGATACTAAGAATGATACTTAATATAGCAACCCTTACAGCAGGCCTCGAAAGCCGACCTAATTCTTTTATAGAGAATATTCGTTTTGCTATGAAAAGTTCTGTATTCAATTGTCTTCTATTGTTACAAAAATAGGAATAATTAATTTATATTTGTACTCCATTTACATTTAATTAAGTTGCATTTAATTATGACTAAATTTAGTATAAGTCTTTTTTTGTTATTTCAGCCATTTCTTATGGCGATAGGACAACAGATTACCATAAATAATAAGTTAAAAGAACTTTCTTCCGATAGTGTAATGGTGGGTGCGCAAAGAACGGAATTATATTTCCATTTACTTAAAGATAAGAATGTTGCTGTTGTTGCAAACCATACATCTCTTATTGGAAATGTTCATTTAGTAGATAGTTTCTTTAATGCCGGAATTAAAATAAAAAAGATATTCTGTCCTGAACATGGCTTTAGAGGAATAGCACCTGCTGGTGAAAAAATAAAAAATAGCCTAGACCCTAACACCAAAATTCCTGTTGTTTCTTTATACGGATCGTATTACAAACCGAAACCAAATGATTTAAAAGGGATAGATATAGTTATTTTCGATATTCAAGATGTAGGTGTTCGATTTTATACATATATTTCAACCATGACTTATGTAATGGAAGCTTGCGCTGAAAATAATATTGATTTTATAGTCCTCGATAGACCAAATCCAAACGGATATTATATTGATGGTCCTGTGCTAGAAAAAGAGTATACTTCATTTGTTGGATTACACCCCATTCCTTTAGTTCACGGACTTACGGTTGCCGAATATGCCCAAATGGTTAATGGCGAAGAATGGCTTAAAAACGGAGTTAAATGTAGTTTAACATGTATTCCAGTTAAAAATTATAATCATTCATATTTGTATTCGCTTCCAATACCTCCATCCCCCAATTTGCCGAATATGAATGCTGTTTATTTGTATCCTTCTTTAGGTTTTTTCGAAGGTACTGTTATTTCTGTAGGTCGTGGAACTGATTTTCCATTTCAGGTTATTGGTCATCCAAATTTAAAAA